>ENA-ORRL01000478-ORRL01000478.1-human-gut-metagenome-genome-assembly--contig:-NODE-478-length-43434-cov-8.367228_pt1 | contig 43434 bp, 40 predicted proteins | sample MGYA00242175_ERZ509134 | MGnify/ENA primary metagenome ERZ509134 (study PRJEB26280, sample SAMEA2338660) | human gut metagenome | biome: human gut; feature: human-associated habitat; material: faeces... | reverse complement strand
GGAGGTCATCGGCTGCCGTGACAGCATCATGCTCTACCTGCTGCGCAAGGGGTTAGAGCCCAAGATGGCCTTTGATATCATGGAGGCTGTCCGTAAGGGCAAGGTGGCCAAGGGCGGCTTCAAGCCCGGCTGGGAGGAAGCCATGCGGGAGCACGAGGTGCCGGACTGGTACATCGAGTCCTGCCGCAAGATCAAGTATATGTTCCCCAAGGCCCACGCTGTGGCCTACCTGATGAGCGCCATCCGGCTGATGTGGTTCAAGCTCTACCACCCGGCAGAGTTCTATGCCGTTTACTTCACCGTGCGCGGCGATGATATCGACTATGAGGCCGCTGTGGGCGGTGCGGCTGTGGCCCGCGCCCACATGGAGGCGGTGAAGCGCCGCCTGAAAGAGGAGAAGAACGCCAAGGACGAGGACGTGCTGGTCAGCCTGCAGCTGGTCAACGAAATGCTCTCCCGCGGGTATGCGTTCCTGCCCATTGAGCTGGGCAAGAGCCGCGGCAACAAGTATATCGTGGAGGATGGCAAGGTGCGCCTGCCCTTCTGTGCCCTGAAAGGCGTGGGCGGCACTGCCGCTGCCTCGCTGGAGCGTGCCACCATCGACGGGCAGGAGTATATCTCCGTGGAGGAGCTCCAGCAGGCCACCGGCGTGACCAGCGCCGTGCTGGAAAGCCTGCGCAGCGCCGGTGTGCTGGCAGACCTGCCCGAAAGCAGCCAGGTGAGCTTCTTCTGACCCCTTGACTTTTGGGGGAAGGCGGCATATAATAAAGATGTGAATGAGAATGTGAACTCTTCACGGGTTCACCAAATGCAACAAGAAGCCCCTCCGGTATCCCTCAATACCGAAGGGGCTTCTTTTATAGTTAAGCTTCGTCTTTGGATAATCTCTCACCCACTGGCGGTTAAACCTCTCCGTCATCATCGCTTCGCTCGATGCCACCTCCCCTAGTAGGGGAGGCCTTGGCATAGGGTTCATTTTTCGCAATGATCGCCTGTCGGCTCCAAAACCGGCATCTGCCGCAAGGGTAAGACTTTGCGCCAGCAGGGCAAACAGGAGCGAAGCGCCAACCCCCGAAAACGCGATGGCCTGCCAAGGGCTCCCCTACTAGGGGAGCTGGCGCGGAGCGCCTGAGAGGTTTAGCCGCAAGCAGCCCGCTTCCCTCGCAGGGCATTGGCCCCTTTACGCTTCCTTTTCCATAGCGGCCAGCGGGGTCAGGTACTCCTTGCAGCACTCCTCGTACATGAGGGAGTATTCCTTGCTGGGGTTGTGGTGCATCAGGCTCTTGAGGGTGTGGGAATCGTAGTCATCGCCCTCGCTGGTGCCCACCAAACGGGCCGCCACGTTGGAGCAGTGGTCGGAGATGCGCTCCACATTGTTCAGCACATCCAGGAACACCACGCCGGTATCAATGGAGCAGATGCCGTCCTTCAGGCGCTTGATGTGGCCGTCGCGGAGCTTCTCCACCAGAATGTCGATGACCTCTTCCAGCGGCTCCACCTGACGGGCCAGCGCGATGTCATCGTTCTCAAAGGCATCGTTGGTGCGGGTCAGGATCTGCTCCAGCGCGGAATCCAGCAGCTTCAGCTCGTTCTTGGCAATGTTGCTGAAGGAGGCCTCTTTCTCGTAGAGCTCCACGGCCTTTTCCTGAATGTTCACGGCGTAGTCGCCGATGCGCTCGAACTCGGTGACAAAGTTCAGCAGCTCGGTCACGGCGTGGCTCTCGTCGTCGCCCAGCTCCTGGTCAGTCATCTTGATGAGGTAGTTGGAGATCTCCACCTCCATCCGGTCGATGAGGTTCTCCCGCACATTGATGGCGCTCACCACGTCCTCATCCATCTTGAGCAGCAGGGGAGTGGAGAGGCTGACGTTGCGGGCGGCACGGCGGGACATCCTGACCACGGCGCTCTTGGCCTGCTGCAGGGCCACGGCCGGGCTCTTGAACAGACGCTCATCCAGCACGGGCATACTCAGCTCCTGTGCTTCCTCGGCGCTGTTGGGCACGGTGAGCATGGCCAGCTTGGAGAGCACACTGCTGAAGGGCAGGAACAGCAGCATGGCCGCCACACTGGAAAGGGTGTGGATGTTTGCAATGGTGCTCTTGTTCATCACATCGCCCCACACCGGGATGCCGATGGTGTACCGCACGGCGTAAATGGCACCCAGCAGCACAAAGCTGCCGATGATGTTGAAATACAGGTGGATCAGGGCAGCGCGCTTGCCGTCCTTGGAGGAGCCGCCGATGGTCAGCAGCGGGGTAAAGGCGGTGCCGATGTGGGCACCCAGAATGATGGGGATGGCGCTGCCAAAGGTGACAAGGCCGGTGCTGGACAAAGCCTGCAGGATACCCACCGAGGCCGAGGAGGACTGGATGATGACGGTGACGACCATGCCCACCAGCACGCCCAGCATGGGGTTGGTCATGCTGACGAACAGCTCCTGAAAGGCTGCGCTCTCCCGCAGGGGGGACACGCCGGTGTCCATCAGGCTCATGCCCGTGAACAGGATGCCGAAGCCCAGCATGATCTGGCCGATGTTCTTCTTTTTGGCGTTGCGCAGGAACACATAAAAAATGCAGCCGACAAATGCCACCACCGGCGCAAACGTCTTGGGCTGGATGAGGGTCAGCAGAAGGCTGTCACCCGAGATATCCGCCATGCGGATGAGCTGACCGGTGACCGTGGTACCAATGTTTGCACCCATGATGACACCCACCGACTGCGTCAGGGTCATAATGCCAGAGTTGACAAGGCCGACACAGATGACGACTGTGCCCGCGGAGGACTGGATCACGCCGGTGATGAGGGTGCCGAAAATGACACCCTTGATGGTGGAGGAGGTCAGCTTCTGCAGCACGCCCTGCATCTTGCCGCCCGCCAGCTTTTCCAGGCCGGCACCCATGATCGACATACCATAGAGGAACAGCGCAATACCGCCCAACAATGAGGTGATGTGTGTGATATCCATCTCGATACTCCTAAAAACTTCCTTTTGCTCTTAAAACAAACCAAGGACGGCCGCCCGGGGTTTCCTGCCCTGAACGCCGTCCTTTTTATTATAGCATTGAACTCCCCCGGACAACAAGCGTTATTTTACATGTTTTTTGCATTTTTACTGCATTTCCGCGCCGTTTTGTCCTTTTGTCAACTGTTCTTTTCTTATATTTTACAGGTATTTTACATTTGAACTTTCCCCGCACGCTCCTGACATGTTTCCGGAAACTGCCGGAAATGTGTCATGCGGCCTCGTCCAGCTCCTCCATGGCCTCCCGCACCGTGTCCGCCGAGAAGAGGAACACCCCGCCCCGGGTATAAACCTCCACATGGCCGCCTACAGATCGGATCTCGTACTCACTCATGGTGTTCCCTCCTGTTCCTGCAGCCCGCCTCCGGGCCGCTCCCGTTTTGTTCGACAAGAGGAGTATACCAGATACAGGGTACGATAAGGGGGACTTTCAGAAGTGGACATGAAAAAAACCTCTGCATCGGTGGAAACCCTTTGCAGAGGTTTTCAAATCATCAGGCGGGCATGTGATCGCTCCGCTCGCTTCGCACGATGCCGAGGAAGGGCGGAACGCTTGCACGCTGCTGGCCCTTTTCGCGAGCCTTTTTCAGCTGGTACTCATGGCTGGCAACAGCATCAATAAAATCACGCTCTTTTCGTGTTGCATGATAATAATCGGTGTTGAAACGCTTGCAGACGGAAAACAAGGTATCAAGATAATCCATCGTTTCATCTGACATGGGTGCGACCTGCAGTTCGATTTCGTGATTTGCCATAATAACCCCTCCTGTTCTCAGGATAAATAGGTGCTGAAGATCTCCTGCGCGCCTTCATCAGCCAGCATCAAGAGCTTGGGGCCGCCTGGCAGCGGCTGGAAGATCGGCACAGCATGGAAATCCTGAATATAGTGTTCGTACAGTTCATCTGTCTTAGCGGCAAAGGTTACGACACCGCCGTGGCCGCTGTCAATGGATAGCTGGATGCCATAGGCGATCATCATACGACCGATACCGGTATATTTACGCTGATCTGTCAGCGTCGGGTTGCTCTGCGGGTGAGCTTCCATGTTCACGATAAAAATAGAAATGCCGTTTTGATCCTCCCGGTAAGCCCCCAGCGCAATGATCTCACCGCTTGCCGCTTTGGCGACCCGTTTTTCCAGTTGGGAGTCACGGATAAAGTCACTGGTCCAATCGGACTGCCAGCCGCTTTTTGTCACCAGAAGGTCTGACTGTGTGGCAGGCGTGATCTCCACCGGGATGCAGGCTCCGGTCTTGTTTTCTGTAACGAAATATTGCAGCAGCATCGGCACAGCCCCTTTCTGCTTCTATTTTATCATGCAGGAAGGAAAAAGGCAAATTTTCTCCCTCTTTTTTCGCATTTTTCGCGCGAAAAATCGCCGGAACATACTCGTTGACGACACAACCAAAAGGTGTTACACTTTTGGCAATAAAACAACGCTGTGTAATGCAAAAGAAAGAGGTGTTTCCATGAACGAAATGAAGGAAGCAGTGGGGAACTGGCGGGAGGCAAAGCAGTTCAGCCCGGCGGACGAGAACGATTTCCTGCGGTGGCTGGACAAGGCCGACACCGAGGAGAAGCTCTTTTCCCGGCTGACCTTCTGGTTTACCTTCCGGGGCCTGCCTGCGGACCAGAACCAGCGGTATCATCTGGTGCAGGAGCGGGCCCGGGAACTGCGGCTCTGGAACGGGCTGGAGCTCAAGCTCCGGCGCTGGCAGGACCGTGTGGCCGACGAGTACGAGCAGATCGGAAAGGAGGCGTTTGCGGCCCGCATCGGCGAGGACTACGCCGATTACATCAACAGCCTGACCGACCCGGAGGCCGCCCCGCAGCAGGCTGCCCCGGAGCCGGAGACCGCAAAGCCTGCCGGGGTGCAGGCGTGGTCGGCCCGGGAGCTGTCTGAAATGGTGCTGCCGCCCATCCGCCATGTGGTGGAGGGCCTGCTGCCCATGGGCATGGGGGTGCTGGTGGCAAAGCCCAAGCTGGGCAAGAGCTGGATGGTGCTGGATCTCTGCCTTGCCGTGGCACAGGGGGAGCCGTTCCTGGGGTTCCCCACCCGGCAGCACGGCACGCTCTACCTCGCCCTGGAGGACGGCAAGAGCCGGATGCAGACCCGCCTGCGCCGCTTGCTGGAGGGCAGGCCCGCCCCGGCCAACATGCACGTTATGTTTCAGGCCCAGCGGCTGGGAGAGGGCCTGCTGGAAACGCTGGGGGAGTATCTGGATGCCAACCCGGACATCCATCTGGTCTGCATCGATACCTTATCCAAGATCAAGCCCAAGGCAAAGCCCTTTGAGAATGCCTACGATGCCGACTACGACTACATGGGCAGGCTGAAGGCCTTTGCCGACAGCCGGGGCATCTGCGTGCTGCTGGTGCACCACACCCGCAAGAGCAAGAACCCCGAGGACAGCTTCGACAACATCAATGGCTCCACCGGCATCCTGGGTGCGGCGGATTTCACCATCGTGCTGGACAAGCAGAACCGGATGGACGATGAAGCAGGCTTTCTGCTCACCGGCCGCGACATCGAGCAGTGCGAGCGGGTCATCCGCTTCGATAAGGCCCGCTGCCGCTGGGTCATGCAGGGCACGGCAGCCCAGCTGGCCGCTCAGCGCCGGGTGGCCGAGTATGAGGCAGAGCCCATCGTCAAGACCCTGCGGGTGCTCCTGCAGCAGGGGGATGGAACATGGAGCGGCTACTCCAAGAACCTGATGGAGATGGGCCAGCGGTACGCCCATACCGAGCTGGCACCTACCTCACAGGCATTGGCCAAGCGCATCACCGAGCTTGAGCCGATGCTGTGGGAGAGGGATGCGGTGAAGCACTGGATGCAGGACAATGGCAGTTCTGCAAAACGCCATTGCTTCAGACAACAGCGTATCGATAACACAGTTGCAGATTCATCATCTGCACAGTTATCGTTAAGACATAAGTATTGTTGATTTTGTTGTTTTTGTTGGTGCTTGCAACAGAATCAACAAATCCAACAAAAATAGAGAGTATAACGAGAACCCCCTCCGGTATGGTGTGTACCGAAGGGGGTTCGTTGGGGTTTGATGGCGTGCCCTCTCAGTCTCGCTGCGCTCGACAGCTCTCCCGAAGGGAGAGCCAACGCATCTGCAAGGGGAGAGGGTGCTGAAGGTTAAACCTCTCCGTCATCATCGCTTCGCTCGATGCCACCTCCCCTAGTAGGGGAGGCCTTGGCATAGGGTTCATTTTTCGCAATGATCGCCTATCGGCTCCAAAACGCACTCCTGCCGCAAGGGTAAGACTTTGCGCCAGCAGGGCAAATAGGAGCGAAGCGTCAGACCACGAAAACGCAACGGCCTGCCAAGGGCTCCCCTACTAGGGGAGCTGCCGAGCGTCAGCGACGGCTGAGAGGTTTCATGCCGTCAGCACCCCCTAAAGGCCGGGCTGCAATTGCCTCTCCCTTTGGGAGAGGTGGCATCCCGTAGGGATGACGGTGGGGTTTGACTCCAGCAGCAGCTTACGCCTTAACCCCCCAGTCGCCTGCGGCGACAGCCCCCGCTAATAGGGGGCCCTTGGCATGGCGTAAAGTTCAACCTCCCGCCGCAAGGCTGCCCTTGGGGCAGGCATCCGGGGCGCTCTGGGCCTTCCGGGCCTCGGTGCGGGCCTTGTCGTAGCAGTAGCGGATGATGGCCTGCCGCCGCACGATGCCGATAAAGATGCCCCGGTCGTCCACCACGGGCACAAAGTTCTGGTTCATGGCCGCTTCGATCAGCTGGTCCATGCTGGTGGTGACAGTCACGGCCTTGTAATCCCGCTTGTGGGCAAAGCTCGAGATGGGCACATCCTCGGCGGCTTCAATGTCCAGCCCGTGCTGCTGTTTCAGCCCCCAGAGGATATCCCCCTCGGTCAGGGTGCCCACATACTCGCCCTTGCGGTTGAGCACCGGGATGGATGCGTAGCGGTTGTTCTCCCATTTTTCCAGCGTCTGCCGCAGGGTGAAGTCATCGTAGACATACATCAGGTCCTGCTTGGGGGAAAGGAAAAACAAAATGTTCATCAAACAGCTCTCCAATCGTTATCCTATCGTAAACAGTGGTTCTGCCGTAAGGGCGCAGCTCCCGTTCCTCTGCTTTGATTTTAGCACTTTTCCACAGGCGGATAAAGTTAAAAATCATACTTTTTAGAATTTATTCACAGTCGCACCCGGCCTTTTTGCAAAACATGCAGGAAAACCGTGCACAGGGCAGGGTTTTGTGGTATAATAGGAACACGAATCGGCTCACATTGCCCGCCCTTTGGAAATTGTGCTGTACACAGGGCGTGGGAAGTTGTATAATAAGGATACCGATTCCTTTCCCGGTATGCGGCGGGTTTGCCGCGGCAAGCCGGGCCACCCCAACAAGATTTCAAATAAAGGAGCAGAGCGACTATGATCACTTCCCGTTTCCCGCTGGGAGATGTCAGCTTTTCCGCCGAGTACTTCTCTACGCTGGTAGGCGAAGCAACCAAACAATGCTACGGCGTGGCCGCAATGACCCCCCGCGACCTGACCGATGCGGTCAAGAGCGTGGTGCGCGGCAACGATTACTCTGAAAAGGGCGTTCGTGTCACACAGGAAGAGGGCCGTCTCGTGATCGAGCTGCACATTGCCGTCAGCTACGGGCTCAACATCTCCACCGCCGCGCGCAGCATCTCGCACCGCGTCAAGGACGAAGTGGAGCAGGCCACCGGCCTGAAGGTTGCCCGTGTGATCGTGTCGGTGGACGACGTGATCGCCTGATGGAACTGTATATTAAGGAGTAAGGACAATGATTTCTGGTAAGATCCTGCGCGACGCGATCATCTCCGGCGCGAACAACATCAACAACCAGCGCTCCCGCGTGGACGAGCTGAACGTTTTCCCTGTGCCCGATGGCGACACCGGCACCAACATGGGCATGACGGTGGGGGCCTCCGTGGCAGAGCTGAACGCGCTGGACGACGGCTGCACCGTGGGTGAGGCCGCCAAGACCGCTGCCTCCGCCATGCTGCGCGGTGCGCGCGGCAACTCCGGCGTGATCACCAGCCTGCTGTTCCGCGGCTTCTCCAAGGCGCTGGAAGGCAAAAAGGAGGCCGACACCGCCGACATCATCGCCGCCCTGAAAAAGGGCGTGGAGGGTGCCTACAAGGCCGTGATGAAGCCCACCGAGGGCACCATCCTGACCGTTGCCCGGGTGGCCAGCGAGGAAGCTGCCGCCTGCGGTGCCGAGGAGATCCCCGCCCTGTGGGACGTGGTGATGACCGCAGGCCAGAAGGCGCTGGAGGATACCCCCAACCTGCTGCCCGTGCTGAAAAAGGCCGGCGTTGTGGACGCAGGCGGCCAGGGCATTATGATCATCTTTGAGGGCATGGGCAAGGTGTTCCACGGCGAACCCATGGTGGCCGGCGGCGAGGGCACCCCCAACAAGGCCAAGCTCTCCACCGAGAACGCAGGCAAGGGCGTGTTCACCGACGACCTGATGAAGGTGGAGGACATCAAGAACGGCTACTGCACCCAGTTCCTCATCAACAAGTACGAGGGCGCAAGCGCCGCAAAGATGCGCGCCTTTGCCGAATCCAACGGCGACAGCGTGGTCTGCATCGAGGATGACGATGTCATCAACCTGCATGTCCACACCGCTGACCCCGGCAAGATCCTGAGCGAGGCCATCAAGTACGGCTACCTGACCAACTTCAAGATCGAGAACATGCACGAGCAGTTCCTGGCCCGCCAGAAGCAGGGCAAGAGCCTGGAAAAGCAGGCCTCCGCTGAAAAGGCTCCCGCACAGGCCAGCGAGTTCGTTTACGCCGCAGTGGACCCCAGCCGTGACTACGGCTTTGTGGCCGTTGCCGCCGGTGAGGGCCTGAAGGCCGTGTTCACCGACCTGGCTGCGGACGCTGTCGTCTCCGGCGGCCAGACCATGAACCCTGCCACCGAGGACATCCTTGCCGCCATCCAGAGCGTGCCCGCCAAGACCGTGTTCGTGCTGCCCAACAACAAGAACATCATCATGGCTGCCGAGCAGGCACAGAAGCTGGCTGACCGTCAGGTGGTCGTGCTGCCCACCCGCACCGTGCCCATGGGCATTACCGCGCTGCTGAACTTTGACCCCTCTGTGAATGCCGAGACCAACACCATCAACATGATGGCTGCTGCCGACAAGGTATCCACCGGTCTGATCACCTACGCCGCCCGCGACAGCGAGTACGACGGCAAGCGCATCCGCAAAGGCGAGATCATGGCACTGGAGAACGGCAAGATCGTTTCCACCTCCACCGATATCACCAAGGCCACCTACCGTCTGGCACGCAATATGTGCAAGAAGGATTCCAGCTTCGTCACCATCATTTCCGGTTGTGACGTGAGCGACGAGGACGCCGAAAAGGTTACCGAGATCGTAAAGGCAAAGTGCCCCAACCATGTGGAAGTAAGCCACATCCGCGGCGGTCAGCCCGTTTACTACTATATGATCAGCGTGGAGTAAGCACTTCCCTGCTCTGATCTGTATCACTGCAAGCAAAAATCTCCGCATTGGGTATCGCACCCAATGCGGAGATTTTTTGCTTTATGACTGTTTTAGAAAAAGCTTACCTGACTGCTTTCGGGCAGGTCGCCCAGTGCACCCACCTGACGCAGACGGTCCAGAATGCTGCTGCCCACACCGGAGGCCTGCTGCAGCTCCTCCACCGAGATATATTCCTCTCCGTGGATGGTCACCCGCTCCAGTGCATCGGCGGCGGCACCGCCCAATCCCTTCAGTGCGCTGAAGGGCAGACGCACCTTGTCGTCCTCCACCACATACTTGGAACCAAGGCTCTTGCCCAGTTCGATGGGCAAAAACTCGTACCCGCGGCTCAGCATCTCGTTGACCAGCTGCAAGCTGACCAGCACATCCTCGTCCTTGGCGTTCTTTTCCTCCTTCAGACGGCGCTTGACCGCTTCCATATGGGCGCGCGCCACGGCAGCACCGCCGATGGCGGCTTCGTAGTCGATATCGTCGCCGCGCACGGTAAAGTACACCGCATAGAAGGCCTGCGGCTTGTAGATCTTGTACCACATCAGGCGGATGGCACTCATCAAATAGGCCACAGCATGGGCCTTGGGGAACATATATTTGATCTTGCGGCAGCTCTCGATGTACCAGTCCGGTACCTCATGCTCCCGCATGGCTTCCTCCCAGCCCGGCTGGAAGCCGCCCTTAGCCACCTTGCCCTTACGCACGGCCTCCATGATATCAAAGGCCATCTTGGGCTCCAGCCCCTTGCGCAGCAGGTACAGCATGATGCTGTCACGGCAGCCGATGACCTCCGCAATGGTGCAGGTGCCGCTGCGGATCAGCTCGTCGGCGTTGCCGGTCCAGACATCGGTGCCGTGGGACAGGCCCGAGATCTGGATCAGCTCTGAGAAGTTCCGGGGCCGGGCCTCCACCAGCATTCCGCGCACGAAGTTGGTGCCCATTTCCGGGATGCCGAAGGTGCCGGTCTGGCTGTCGATCTGCTCCGGGGTCACGCCCAACTCCTCCGGGCTGGTGAGCAGGCTGTACACCCGGGGGTCGTTCATGGGGATGCTGTCCACAGGGATGCCGGTGTATTCCTCAAAATACTTGTAGAAGGTGGGCATATCGTGGCCCAGCTCGTCCAGCTTGAGCAGGGTGTCGTGGAGGTACTTGAACTCGAAATGCGTCGTGAGCAGGCCGCCCGCCACATCATCCGCCGGGTGCTGGATGGGGCAGAAATCGTAGATCTCGTAGGTATCGGGCACAACCACCATGCCGCCGGGGTGCTGGCCGGTGGTGCGCTTGACACCGGTGCAGCCCAGGGTCAGGCGGTTTTCCTCGGCGTGGTTGACGGTTTTGCCGCGGGCTTCCAGATACTTTTTGACGTAGCCGTAGGCGGTCTTGTCCTGAATGCCGGACACCGTGCCCGCCTTGAACACATTGGCCTTGCCGAACAGCTCCTCGGTATAGCGGTGGACGTTGGACTGATACTCGCCCGAGAAGTTCAGGTCGATATCAGGTTCCTTGTCGCCGTAGAAACCCAGGAAGGTCTCAAAGGGGATGTCGTGGCCGTCCACCAGCATCCGGGTGCCGCAGTGGGGGCAGTCCTTATCGGGCAGGTCAAAGCCGTCGTCCACGCTGCCGTCGGTGATGAACTCGCTGTACTTGCACTTGGGGCAGCGGTAGTGGGGCGGCAGGCTGTTGACCTCCGAAATGCCGGAGAAGTGGGCCACGGCAGAGGAGCCCACCGAGCCACGGCTGCCCACCTGATAGCCGCCCGCGTTGGAGTAGGCCACCAGCTTGACGGCAATGACGTACAGAACAGCGTAGCCGTGGCCGCAGATGGAGTCCAGCTCCTTTTTCAGGCGGTCCTCCACGATCTTGGGCAGGGGGTCGCCGTAATCCCGCCTGGCGTGTTCCCAGGTGGCATCGCGTAGCTGCTGCTCCGCACCCTCGATGCTGGGCGGGTAGGTACCGCGCGGGATGGCCCGCACGTTGTTGTCGATGGTGGCCGCGATCTTGCGGGGGTTGGTCACCACGATCTCGTAGGCCTTTTCCTTGGGCAGGTAGCTGAACTGCTTCAGCATATCCTCAGTGGTGCGGTAGAACAGCGGGGGCTGGGTGTCCGCATCCTTGAAGCCGTTGCCCGCCTGCAGTACCGTGCGGTAGATGGCATCCTCCGGCTCGGTAAAGTGCACGTCGCCGGTGGCGATGACCGGTTTGTGCAGGTCCTCGCCCAGCCGGATGATGGTGCGGTTGAAGTCCTTGATGACCTCCTCGCTCTCCACCTTGCCGTCCCGCACCATATACTCGTTGTTGCCCAGGGGCTGGATCTCCAGCACGTCGTAGTAGGAGGCGATCTTCTTCAGTTCCTCGTAGGAGCGCCCCTCCACAACGGCACGGTAAAGCTCGCCCGCCTCGCAGGCGCTGGTCAGGATCAGGCCGTCGCGGTACTTGTTCAGCAGGCTGCGGGGCACACGGGGCTTCTTGAAGAAGTAGTTGACGTGGGCCTCGCTCACGATCTTGTACAGGTTCTTCAGACCCATCTGGTTCTTGACCAGAATGATGAGGTGGAAGTACTTCTTTTTCAGCACCTCCCGGTTGCCGCCCAGACCGGTGTTGATGCCCTCCACGGTGGTGACCTCTTTCTCGGCAAGGTCACTGAGCATGACGCAGAAGATGCGGCCCAGCGCGGCGGAGTCCTCGCAGGCGCGGTGGGCCTCGTAGCTGGGCAGCTCCAGGTGCTTGTTGATGGTCCCCTGCTTGTAGTTGTGCAGGCCCGGGTACATGGCCTGTGCCATGGTCAGGGTGTCGATATAGGTCGGCTCAAAGGAAATGCCGCTGCGCTTGGCGGCGGCTTTCAGGAAGCGGATATCGAACGCATGGGCATTGTGGGCCACCAGGATGCGGCCATCCGCGAACCGGAGAAAGGCTTCCAGCGCTTCCTTCTCCCCGGGGGCATCGGCCACCATCTCGTTGGTGATGCCGGTCAGCTCGGTGATCTTGGGGGTGATGGGCTTGCCCGGCTTGACAAAGGTGTCGAACTCCTCCACCACTTCCCCGTTCCGCACGATCACCGCGCCGATCTCGGTCAGGTACTCCACGCCGGGGTCCAGGCCGGTGGTCTCGGTGTCGAACACGCAGAACTCGCCGTCCAGCGGCTGGTCCTTCACGCCGTAGACGCAGGGCACCATATCATCCACAAAGTAGGCCTCGCAGCCGTAGATCAGTTTGAAATCCGGGTCGCTCTTGTGGATCTCGTCGGTGGCCAGCATGGCCTCCGGGTAGCCCTGACAGACACCGTGGTCGGTGATGGCAATGGCAGGGTGGCCCATCCGGTGGGCCAGCTTGACGATGCCGCCCGGGTCGCAGAAGGCATCCATGCTGGACAGCTTGGTATGCAGGTGAAGCTCCACCCGCTTTTCCGGGGCGTTGTCCTCCCGCTTTTTCCGCTCCACGAACAGGACATCGTAGGGGTAGACGATGTAGTCGTGCTCGTACTTGTCGTAGGTGCAGTCGCCGCGCACCAGCAGGGTGGTACCCTTGGGGATGTTCTCCCACTTGGAGCAGTCCTCCCCTTCCTGCGCGCGGATCTTCAGGTTGATGGAGCCGGTGTAATCGGTGATGGACACCGTGTAGATCTTGCGGTAGTTGCCCTTGACCTCGGTAAAGAACACGTCGCCCCAGATCACGCACTTGCCGCCCTCGCCGCCCAGGTCCTTGAGGGGGGTGAGGTTCTTGGGGGTGAACATCTTGCCGTGGAAAATGGTCACGGGCTTGTCGGTCAGGTCAAGGCCCTCCACCTTGATGGAGGGGGCGGTGTTCTTTTTCTCGAACTTGACCACCGGCGGGGCGATCTTGCGCTCCAGCTTTTCCTCCATCTGGCGCTGTTCGGCCTCACCCACCGCGCTTGTCAGGGTGACTTTGGGCCTGACACCGGTGTGGGCGGCAACGCGGTCCGCCAGCAGGCGCTCAAACTCCATCTCCTGCAAAAACTTGGTGCCGTGGCAGACCCCCACCGTGATGTTCTGGCCGGTGATGGTGATCCGGCACCGGTCCAGAAAGCCGTTGATGGGGATGCCGTCCCGCTTCATCTCCTCCATCAGCTCCCGCAGGGCGGCTTCGTCCAGCGTGGCATAGCCAAAGAGGTTGTCGATCTTCAGTTCAAATCCCTCATAATCCGGCTGCAGGGAGGCCAGCAGCCGGGCGCACAGCCCCTTGTCCAGCGGGGCGGCACTGCGCAGGGTAAAAACGACCTGCCGCTCCTGCCGCAGCATCCGGGCATGCTCCACGATCACGCGCCCGAAACTGGCCGCGAAATCCGGGTCCGCCATGAACTGCGGCCATAGCTGAGATACAAGTGGTGTCACGATGGGTTACTCCTTTTGATATTGTTGCTTAACCCCCCAGTCACGCTTCGCGTGCCAGCCCCCGCTAATAGGGGGGCCCTTGGCATCCCGCAGGGATGACGATGGGGTTTCATTTACAGTTCTGCTGTCCTAAAGACGTGATAGCCCTCATAATGATAGCTTGCGTCGATGCCCTTCATATAGACCAGCCGGTCTGTGATCCGGTCTGTGAGGGCTGCACGGAGCAGGGCCTTGATCTCCACATCCTTCACCGGACTGCGCTCCATGGCAAGCAGGTAATCCGACTTATCCACCCGGCTCCAGTCAATGACCTGATGCAGCTCCTTTTTCAGGATGCAGTCCAGCCAGATGCGGGTGCTGCGGCCATTGCCTTCCCGGAAGGGGTGGGCCACATTCATCTCCACATACTTTTCGATGATCTCATCAAAGGTAGACTGGGGCATCCGGTCGATGCTTTCCAGCGCCGGGGCCAGATACATGACGGGTGCGAACCGAAAATTGCCCTTGGCAATGTTCACGGTGCGCATCTGCCCGGCAAAGAAATAGATATCCTCAAACAGATACCGGTGGATATCCGCCAGTCCTTCAAATGTTCCCACCGGAAAGGTGTCCAGCAGACCGGTGTCGTAAAGCTCCAGCGCTTTGGTCTTGCTGATCTTTTCCTCAGCCCGGGCCAGCGCGGCCTCGTCGGTCAAACCAAGTTTGTTTTCTAAGGGCATTGTGTTCTCCTTGCTTAACCCCCCAGTCACGCTTCGCGTGCCAGCCCCCGCTAATAGGGGGGCCCTTGGCATGGCGTAAAGCCTATCCTCTTTGCCAAGGCCGCCCCTATTAGGCAACAACGACGACCGCCGCCAGCGGCGGAAACAGGGAGGAGTTGTTGGGGCCGCGGCCAGCAGGACACGAGTGCTCTGCACGAAGTGGACGCTGGGTGCCGCAACCCGGACAGGTGGCATTGCGAAGCAATGACGGTGGGGTTTATTTCTCTTAAATCTTATAGATCTCCTCCATGAACTGGTCGAGGATATTATCCCCGGTCAGCTTCTTGATGGGCTGGCCGTGGATGAAGAGGACAGCCTCGCCCTTGCCGCCTGCAATGCCGATATCGGCTTCGCGGGCCTCGCCGGGGCCATTGACCACGCAGCCCATCACGGCCACCTTGATGGATTTCTTATAGCCCTGCAGGCGCTTTTCCACCTCGTTGGCGATCTCGGTGCAGGGGTATTGGGTGCGGCCGCAGGTGGGGCAGGTAATGACCTCCGGGCCAGCCACGGGGAAGCCCACAGCACGCAGGATGTTGTAGCCTGCTTCCACTTCCTTCTCAGGCTCGGCGGCCAGCGAGACGCGGATGGTATCGCCGATGCCCTCCAGCAGCATCCCGCCGATGCCCATGCCGCTCTTGAGCAGGCCCATCTGGTAAGTACCGGCCTCGGTCACGCCCACATGCAGGGGGTAATCGGTCACAGCGCTCAGCTGGCGGTAGGCCTCCATCATACGGGGCACGTTGGAGTTCTTGATGGAGATGACGATGTTGTTGAAATCGAACTTCTCCAGCAGGCGGACATGGTACAGGGCGCTTTCCACCATGGCCTCGGGCACGGGCGCGCCGTACTTTGCCAGGATGTGCTTTTCCAGGCTGCCGCCGTTCACGCCGATGCGGATGGGGATATTCTTCTGCTGGCAGGCCTGCACCACGGCCTTGACCCGGTCGTCGTCGCCGATGTTGCCGGGGTTGATGCGGATCTTGTCCACACCAACGTCGGCGCAGGCCAGCGCTGCCTTGTAGTCAAAGTGGATATCCGCCACGATGGGGATGTTCACCGCGTTCTTCACGGCCTCGATGCACTTGGCATCCGCCGCGCTGGGGCAGGTCACACGCAGGATCTGGCAGCCCGCCGCCTCACAGCGCTTTGCCTGGGCAACGTTGCCCTCAATGTCCTCCACGGGGACATTCAGCATGGTCTGCACCGCAATGGGGTTGTTGCCGCCAATGGTCACATTGCCGATCTTCACTTCTCGTTTCAGCTGCCGCATGGTCATTTTCCTTTCCGTATCACATTGCCCCGGTAATGAGCCGGAGGATATCGTTGTAAGTTGCAAAAATCATCAGCCCGAACAGCAGCGCAAAGGCTGCCACGATCAGGCCGCTCTGGATCTTTTCGGGCACGGCATGGCCGGTCACGCCCTCAATGAGCAGGAACACCACTTTGCCGCCGTCCAGCGCCGGGAAGGGCAGCAGGTTGAAGATGCCCACATTCACGGTGATGAGCGCCAGCAGCTCCAGCAGGTCCTGCCAGCCGTAGCTGGCGGCCTGCCCGATGGCCGTTACGATGCCCACCGGGCCGGAGAGGTCGTTGATGCTCTCCCGCCCCCGCAGCAGGTCGGAGAGGGAGGCAAAGATGATGCGCCCGTAGTAGAGCACGCTGTTGCCCGCCTCTTTCAGCACGTTCAGCGGTGTTTTTTTGATGCCGTAGACCGTAAAGCCCAGGCTCATGTGGGTCTCGCCCTTGTCATCCTGCCAGGTGTCGAACTGCACACCGGGCAGCTCCACCTTTTTGCCGTCCCGCAGAACGGTGAAATCGGCGGTGTAGTCCTCCGTGCGCATCAGCTCATAGAGGATATCGTTTGCCACAAAGCAGCGGCGGCCATTCACCGCAAGGATCTTATCCCCTGCCTGCAGGCCGGTCTGGCCGCAGAGGGCGTTTTCCTCCACCTGATAGAGGACCTTGCTGGTGATAGGCTCGCTCTGGGCCGTGATGAGGATGGCCATGACCACAAAGCCCAGCACAAAGTTCATCCCGGCACCCGCCAGCATGATGAGGGCCCGCCGCCAGACAGGGGCCTCATTCAGAGGAATACCAGCAGGCTTTTCCTCCTCGGGGGAAGTCTCCGCTATGCCAAGGGCTCCCCTATCAGGGGAGCTGCCGCCATCGGCGGCTGAGGGGTTTGACCGTTCCTCCGTCTGCTTGCTCTCGGGGCTTTCCTCCCCTTCCAGCGCCACAAAGCCGCCCACGGGCAGGGCGCGGATGCTGTACTGGGTGCCCTTGCGCACCCATTTGCACAGCACCGGCCCCATGCCGATGGAGAACTCGTTGACCTGCACACCGCAGAGCTTTGCCACCATGAAGTGGCCGAACTCATGGATGGCGATCACGGCGCTGAACACGAACACCGCAGCAATAAAGGTGACAATAAAAGACATCAGTTCTCCTTACAGGTGCGCTCTCACAAAGGCGCGGGCCATCTTGTCGCACTCATACACATCGGCCAGGGTGTAATCGCCGCCAAAGCTGTCGCTGTCCACAACAGCCTCTACCAGTCGGCCGATATCGAGGAAGCCGATCTTATCCTCGAGGAAGAGCTTGACTGCCTCCTCATTGGCACCGTTGGCGGCGCAGGGGCCCAGACCGCCCTTCTTGATGGCCTTTTTGCAGGCAGCCAGGCAGCGGAAGGTCTCCTCGTCGGCCACATCGAAGGTCAGCAGCTTCAGGGTGGTAAAGTCCAGCTCGGGCACCACACCGGGCACACGGGCCGGGTAGGTCAGGGCGTACTGGATGGGGATGCGCATATCGGGCACGCCCAGCTGGGCGATGATGGAGTTATCGCTGTACTGCACGGCAGAGTGGACAATGCTCTGGCGCTGCACCACGATCTGGATCTTCTCGGGGGGCAGGCCGAACAGCCAGACCGCCTCGATCAGCTCCAGGCCCTTGTTCATCAGGGTGGCGGAGTCGATGGTGATCTTGGCACCCATGTTCCAGTTGGGGTGCTTGAGGGCATCGGCCTTGGTCTTGCCCCGCAGCTCCTCGGTCTTCATGCCGAAGAAGGGGCCGCCGGAGGCCGTGAGCAGGATCTTGGTCAGGCTCTTGGCGCTCTCCTTGTCCTGCAGGCACTGGAAGATGGCGGAGTGCTCGCTGTCCACAGGCAGCAGCTTCACGCCGTGCTTTGCCACGGCCTGGGTCACCAGGTGGCCGCCCGTGACAAGGCTCTCCTTGTTGGCAAGGGCCAGATCATGGCCGCTCTCAATGGCGGTCAGGCTGGCACCCAGACCGGCGATGCCCACCACACTGTTCAGCACCACATCGGGGCCGTCCATGGCGGCCAGCTCCTTCAGACCCTCGGGGCCGGTCAGCAGCCGGGGGGCGTTGGCACGGCCCGCCAGCGCCGCGTCCAGCCGGGCGGCGGCATCGGGGTTGGTCATGCAGACATACCGGGGGTGGAACTCCTCGATCTGCTCCAGGATCTTCTCCACATGGCTGTGGGCGGAAAGGCCGAACACCTCATACCCCTGGGCACGGATAACATCCAGGCTCTGGGTGCCGATGGAACCGGTAGAACCCAGCAGCGTGATTTTTTTAGACATAAGCTACCTCCTGCATTCAGTGATAGAAAACAGCGATGACCACCATGGTGACAAACGGCGCAATGAACATGACGCTGTCGAAGCGGTCCAGAATGCCGCCGTGGCCCGGGAAGATGGTGCCATAATCCTTGATGCCGCACTGGCGCTTGACCACGCTGGCGAACAGGTCGCCGTAGATGCCCAGCACAGCGGCCACGCAGGCCAGCAGGGCAATGATCACATACATCGAAACGCCGATGTTGGTGCGGGTGAACGCCTCCATCCGGTTGGCCGCAATGGAGTAGATCACGGTGGCGATCACGCCGAACACCATGGTGCCCAGCACGCCGCCAATGGCTCCCTCCACGGTCTTCTTGGGGCTGACCACGGGGCAGAGTTTGTGCTTGCCAAAGGCTCTGCCTGCAAAGTAGGCGCAGGTATCGCCGCCCCAGGCAAAACAGAGGATGAGCAGAATAAAGAACATCGCGTCATAGCCGTAGGTCTCCACCGGCAGCAGCTCCTTCAAACGGATAAAGGAGTAGAAGCAGAAGATCACGATGCCGGAAAACATCACCAGACCGCTGGCTTTTGCAAAATCCACCTGTGCGTTGCGCACCACCAGATAGATGCCGAAGAACAGCACCATCAAGAAGGAGGCCGGCATGACCAGCCGCCGCCACACCTGATAGCTGGACAGCATGATCAGCAGGGTGTAGGGCACGAACACGGCGTACATGGGCCATTCCTTTCTGCCAAAGCCCAGGGCCTTGAAGACCTCGTGGATGGCGATCAGGGTAATGGCGGCAATGACAAAATTGAACACCAGCGTGTCAAAGGTGAACAGCACCCCGATCAGGACGAGGATGCCCACAATTGCGGTTATGATACGAGTTTTCATTCAAATTTCTCCTTTTGGGAATTGCAAGGGTCAGATGCCGCCAAACCGGCGGGAGCGCTTGTTGAACTCCGTGATGGCGGCATCCAGGTCATCACGGGTGAAATCAGGCCAGAGCACATCCATCTCCACCAGTTCGGCGTAAGCGGCCTGCCAGAGCATGAAGTTGGAAAGGCGCTTCTCGCCCGAGGGACGCAGGATGAAATCCGGGTCCTTCTGGCCGGCGGTATACATGTGGTCGCTCATCATCTCTTCGGTGATGTCCTCGGGCTTGAGGGTTCCCTCTGCCACCTGCTGGGCCAGCTGCCGGGCGGCCCGCACGATCTCGGGGCGGCCGCCGTAGTTCACGGCAATGTTCAGGGTCATGCCGGTCTTGGCGGCGGAGTCCTCCTCCAGCTCGTTCATCAGCTTCTGGAGCTTTGCATCCAGCGCGGCCCGGTCGCCCAGGAACTTGATGCGGATGTTGCGGTCCTTATAGTTGAAGCCCTTGAGCAGATACTCGCCGAACAGCTTCATAATGGCGGAGACCTCTTCCAGCGGGCGCTTCCAGTTCTCGGTAGAGAAGGCGTAGAAGGTCACGGACGAAACGCCCAGCTCCTCGCAGTAGTTGGCGATATCCTGAAACACGGCGGCACCCTTTTTGTGGCCCGCGGTGCGGGGCAGGCCCCGCTGCTTGGCCCAGCGGCCATTGCCGTCCATGATGATGCCGATGGAAAGGCCCTCGGCAAATTCTTTGGGATGGTTCATAATCATTCTCCTGCGTTTGCGGGGCGGGGGTTCCCTGCCCCGGTTTCGGCAAAAAGTGCCGCGCACTCGTTCCAGCGCACGGCACCTCACACATTTCGTTTCGCCGCGGCGATCAGACGGACATGATCTCCTTCTGCTTTTCCTCAACGGCTGCGTCGATGTTCTTGATATACTTGTCGGTCAGCTTCTGGACCTCTTCTTCCATGGTCTTCTGGGTATCCTCGGTCAGCTCACCGGCCTTCTTCATGGCCTTGGCCTTGTCCATAGCGTCGCGGCGGACATTGCGCACGGCCACCTTGGCCTCCTCGCCCAGCTTGGCAACTTCCTTTGCCAGCTGCTTGCGGCGCTCCTCGGTGGGGGCCGGGAAGTTCAGGCGGATGGTGGAGCCGTCATCAATGGGGGTGATGCCCACGTCGCTGGCCATGATGGCCTTGGTGATGGCGCGCAGCAGGGTGCGGTCCCAGGGGGTGATGGTCAGGGTGCGGGCCTCGCTCACGGCCACAGAGGCCACCTGCTGGATGGGAGTGGGGGCACCGTAGTAGTCCACGCTCACCTTGTCCAGAACGGCGGGGTTGGCGCGGCCTGCACGCACAGCGGCCAGCTCGCGGTCCAGATGCTCCACGGAGCTCTTCATCTTTTCTTCAAATGCCTTGGTGTTGCTGCTCATTGTCCTTTTCTCCTGTTATATATTGTTCTGCACAGGCGCTGTAATTGCTGCCTGTTCCATTCTATGGTACGGGGATGCGGGCTATGCTCAGCCCTCGTAGACCAGGGTGCCAACATTCTCGCCCTGCACGGCCTTTGCAATGTTGTCCGGGTCGGCCAGGTCAAAGACCAGGATGGGGAGCTTGTTGTCGCGGCAGAGGGTGGCGGCAGTGCCGTCCATCACAGCCAGGCGATCCTCCAGCACCTTGGTAAAGGTCAGGGTGTCGTACTTTTTGGCATCGGGGTACTTGTGGGGGTCCTTGTCGTACACGCCGTCCACCATGGTAGCCTTGAACATGATGTCCGCACTCACCTCAACAGCACGCAGAGCCGTGGTGGTATCGGTAGAGAAGAAGGGGTTGCCGGTGCCGCCGCCGAAGATGGCGATCTTCCCGTCTGCCATGGCCTTCAGGGCATCCTTGCGGGTAAAGGCAGGAGCCACCTGCGGCATGGTGATGGAGGTGAACACCTCGGTCTCCACGCCCAGCTGCTCCAGCTTGTCGGAGACGGCCAGCGCGTTCATCACGGTCGCCAGCATTCCGATCTTGTCGGCCAGGGTGCGCTCCATCTTGCCGCTGGAACGGCCGCGCCAGAAGTTGCCGCCGCCCACCACGATGCCGATCTGCACGCCCAGGTCGTGGGCCTTTTTCACGCCGCCGCAGATCGCGTCCATGGTCGGCTCGTCAAAGCCGGTGCCCTTTTCGCCGCCCAGGGCCTCGCCGCTGATCTTCAGAAGGATCCGCTGATATTTCAATGCCATATCAATACACCACCTAAATCATTTCTCTCATCAGGCCGGAGTTTCCCCTGCCCCTGATTTATTCATCTTATTTTACTATAAAATCGCTTCAAAGTAAACAGGAAAAGTGAACAAGCTCTCCCCATCAAAAAAGCAGACAGCCCACAGGCCATCTGCTTGGAGGTTCACTTTGCCGGAACAAATTCGATCTTGACCCGCATCCCCATACCGGCAGCCAGCCGCTGCAGGGTGCGAAGCGAAGGATTTCCGTTGCCGCGCTCCAGCTTGCTGATGTCTGTCTGGGCAATGCCGGTGCGCTCGGAAAGCTGCTGCTGGGTCAGTCCGCTTTTCTTCCGGGCGGCAAGGATCGCCTCGATCACAGCAAATTCGGGGTCAAGGGCATCCCACTCTGCCTTAAACTCAGGGTCTTTCATCTGTTCGTTGAGAAAATCATTGAAATTGGTCATTTGGAGCACTCCTTTCGGCTGAGATAATCGGCACGGTACTGCTTTGCAAGTGCGATCTCGGAAGCAGGTGTCTTCTGCGTCTTTTTGACAAAGCCGTTCGTAAGGATGATCCTTCTGCCGATCACAAAAAAGTACAGCACACGGGTAATGTCGGAGCCGAACTTGGTGCGGATCTCAAAAATGCCATCCTCCAGATGCTTGGAGTACGGCTCCCGCAGTGAAGGCCCTTCCTCCCGGAGAAGCCCGACCGTGCGCACGACCTTAGCCCGCATTTTCGCATCCAGAGCCAGAATAAACTCTTTCGCCGGTTCGGAGCCATCGGCTTTGTCATAAAATTCGATCTCATATTCCTGCACGCCGCCGCCTCCATTAAATAGTGGTTTTATCCTATATTCAGTATAGCGGATCAAGCTGCCATTGTCAAGTGGGTTACAGGCAAAACAAAAAGCGCCGATTCTGAACGAATCAGCGCCTTTTCTGCATGGAGCGGGCAATGGGAATCGAACCCACCTCCTCAGCTTGGAAGGCTGATATACTAGCCGATGTACGATGCCCGCGAATGCAGGATGAATTATACCACGTTTTGGCTCAAATGTCCAGTGCTAATTTTTAAGAACCGGACTTCATGCCCAGATAGACGGTGCCCACGCCCGCAGCGATGTTCAGCAGGCCCATGCCGATGCCAGCCACGCTGGAGAAATAGGTCAGGGTGGAATCGATGATGAGGTTGCCATTGATGGTGCCTTCCGGCTCAGGGTACTTCTCGGGGTCCTTCTTCTGCAGCTGGACCGCCACACCGGCAATGTTGGAGACATTCAGGTAGGCCAGCATACTGGTGGCCAGGCCCATAACGGTGGAGCCCAGTGCCATCCAGTTGATGGACAGGCCGCCGCTGGTGTACTCCATTTCCTCTTCAGCCAGAGGAGCATAATTCTTGGGATAGTTGATCATGGTTTTGTACCTCCAAATGTGTTTCAAGAGGGGTCATCGTGGTTTCATTATAGGTTCTGCAGCTCCGGCTGTCAAGGGTCGAAACTTCAGCAGACAAAAGCAGCGCAGCCCGAACAGATACAGCAGGACGTAGAGCGCGCCGGAAAGGCTCACCAGCGCGTCCAGCGCGCCGATGAGCGCCATGATCAAGCCCGCCTTCAGAGAGACTCAGTCGTCGTAGCCCTCGAACAGGGGCTTCATGGCAGGCAGGAAGTCCAGCGTTGCAAAGTAGTCGCGGGGGGTCTCGGCGCGGCGGATGAGGCGGTGAGAGCCGTCCTCGCAGAGCAGGACCTCGGCGCTGCGGAGCTTGCCGTTGTAGTTGTAGCCCATGGCGGAGCCGTGGGCACCGGTGTCGTGGATGTAGATCAGGTCGCCGATGTCGATCTTGGGCAGCATCCGGTCAATGGCGAACTTGTCGTTGTTCTCGCACAGGCCGCCGACCACATCGTACTTGTGGTCGCAGGGGGCGTTCTCCTTGCCCAGCACGGTGATGTGGTGGTAAGCGCCGTACATGGCGGGGCGCATCAGGTTGGCAGCGCAGGCATCCAGACCGATGTACTCCTTGTAGATGTGCTTTTCGTGGATGGCAGTTGCCACCAGCGCACCGTAGGGGCCGGTGGTAAAGCGGCCCATCTCGGTGAAGATGGCCACATCGCCCATCCCTGCGGGCACAAGGATCTCCTCAAACTTCCGGCGCACGCCCTCACCGATGGCCATGATGTCGTTCTCGGTCTGGTCGGGGCGGTAGGGGATGCCCACGCCGCCGGACAGGTTGATGAAGGTGATGTGGGCCCCGGTCTCGTTTTTCAGGTCCACCGCCAGCTGGAACAGAATCTTGGCCAGGGCGGGGTAGTAGTCGTTGGACAGGGTGTTGGAGGCCAGGAAGGCGTGGATGCCGAACTCCTCGGCCCCCATCTCCTTCAGGCGCTTGAAAGCTTCGGCGATCTGTTCCCGGGTCATGCCGTACTTGGCCTCTCCGGGGTTGTCCATCACCTGGAAGCCCTCCTCGGACGCGCCGATGGAGAAGGTGCCGCGGCTGGCGGAGGTGTTCGAGGAGTGCAAGGGCTGCTGGCACGCGGCGGATGTTCGGATGATGTCGGTGATGCCGCTGGCACTGTGCACCATTTCGGAATTTGCCGATGCGCCCGTGGAAATGATGAGCGGCGTGATTGTGGCGATTTTTTACGTCCGGCATGACAGCTGCGAAAAAATTCCTGTCGCGCGGCTGAAACAGTGGCGGTTGAAGAAAAAAGACGAATGCGAAAAGACGGAACGCGGGCGCTTCCTGGGTGGATGCTTGGGATTGACGCTGGATGACATTTATGGCGGCGATCTGGAGCAAGACGGCAAGGAAGTGATGGAGAACCTTGCAGCAAGCCGCGAGGAGGACATAGAGTTCCTGCTGGCAATCGGCGCCTCTGCCGGGCAGATGCTTGGGCAGGAAAACACCAGCAAATTTATTGCCAGAATTGGCGAGCTGATTCCGCCGAATCACCCCGATGCAGCGATGTTACACACAAAAAGAACCGTGCTTGCGCTGATGAATGTGGACAGTGTTTCGCCCGAAGAGCTGGAAGCGGCAATTTCCTATTGTACGGAAGCGCTGGATGACCCGAAGCGCGTGATGGAAGCGGCAGCAACGCTTCCTTATATGCTTCATGCAATGGAATTGGTAGGCGTGTACCCAGAAAGAATCAAAGCGCTGGCAAAGCTGCTGGAAGAAAAAACGAAGGATGTCGATGGTCTGCCGTATTCCTTCTATTCGGGGATAGAGAATGTTTTTCATGATCTCGGGGAATACGACAAGGCACTTTCCTATGCTCAGCGTGCGCTTGAATTGAGCGAAAAGGACACAGGAACGTATTATACGACGTTGCATAATTATTTGCAGCTGAAAAAGGAAATGGGGCATCTGCTGGAGGTGCAGGATGTCATCATCGAAGCGCTTGCCAAAGTGAAGGAGCTTTTTGGCGAGAAAAGTGTGATATGCAGCAGCCACAAAATGGCGTACATCTCCGTTTTAATGGAGCGGAGAGAAAACGAAAAAGCGTATGAAGAAATGCAGAAGCTAATCCCGATTGTGCGTGAGTGTGAAGGGGAAGTCTGCGCAAAAGAAATCGAAATGATGCAGATTCGCGTGCTTGCGCAGATGGGGCGCGAGGAAGAGGCGCTCGAACTGGGCGAAAAGCTGCGCCCGTTCATTCGCCAAGTCGGTGGCGATGAATGGGGGTTGATGAAAGCACTCGACAGAACCATCAACAATGTGAAAACAGGCGTCTATCGCCCCAAAACGTAATATTCGCAAGACAACGGTTGCAAGTTCGGCTGCAATGAATGTAACCTGCTTGACAATCCCCATTGTCGCCGTATAATAGAAAGTGGAATCCTGCATTCGGATGAACATTTTCCATTATACGGCATTTTTTGCTGCCGGACGCAAAAGAAAGGAAATGCACATGACGCTCAAGGAGTTTTATGCCGCAGTTGGCGGCGATTATGACGCAACCCTGAACAGAATCCCCAAGGAGTCGATGGTGCTGCGTTTTGTGAAGAAGTATGCCGACGACAAAACTTACGCCCAGCTGACCGAAGCGGTGGGCAACCAGGACTGGGAAACGGCGTTCCGCGCGTCGCACACGCTCAAGGGCGTGGCGCAGAACCTCGGCTTTGACGGCCTGTACCGCGCCGCGTTCGCGCTGACGGAAGAAATGCGCGGGGGCAAGCCGCTGACGGACACTGCCCTCTACGACGCCGTGGCGCAGCAGCAGCAGATTGTGATAGACGCCGTGCGGCAGCTGGCATAAGGACAAAAAACATGCGTGAACAGAAATGGAATCTTGGGCGGTTTATCGGGAGGAGCAGTGCGCTGCTTCTCCTGTTTGCGCTGCTCTTCCTGCCGTCGGCGCGAGCGGAGGAAGGGGAGAATCTGCCGAAAATAATCATCGGCAGCGACGAATATCAGCCGTATAGCTACTACAACGTGGATGGCTCGCCGCAGGGCGTGGATGTTGAAATGGCGCGCGAAGCCTTCCGGCGCATGGGGTATGCGCCTGTCTTCCGCCATGTGGCGTGGGAGGATAAGGACGAAGCGCTGGCAGACGGCACGGTGGACTGCCTGTGGAGCGGGTTCATGATGAACAATTGCGAGGACAAGTACACATGGGCGCGACTCAACCTGTTCAGCCGTCTGGTGGCGGTGGTGCGCGCGGACAGCGCCTATGCGGATTTGGCTGATTTGGCGGGCTGCCGCGCGGCGGTTCAGGCGACGAGCTGGGCGGAATATCTGCTGATTCGGCAGGATCAGCCGGGCATCCCGAAGGTCAAAACGGTGTACAGCTTCTCGTCGATGGAGGAGGTGTTCGCCGTCATGCGCAAGGGCTACGCGGACACGATTGTCGGGCATGAGTGCGTGCTGAACATCTTCCTTGCGGAGAATGAAGGGCGCTACCGGAAGCTGGAAACCCTGCTGGGCACGGCGGAACTCGGCGTCGCGTTCCAGAAGGGGACGCACGAGGAACTGGCGCGGCAGCTGGAGCAGACGCTGGCTGAAATGGCGGCGGACGGCACGATGGCGGAGATTTTGACGGCATACGGCATCAACGGCATCGTCCGCATGGGAGGAATCGAAAGCAAATGAAACAGGAAACCTCTCATAAGCGGCGAGGCTTCATCAGCATGCTCTGGATGCCGCTGACATTGTATCTGGTAATGCTTGTCACATCCTTTGTGGTGCTGACGTGGCATGATACACGCAATGTCTGGAATGCAATGGATGCAACGCTTGACTTTGCGGTGGCGCGGCTCGAACAGTATTTCAACGCCATGTCGAACGAACGCGCCAAGAGCGAAATCCGCCTGCTGGACAAAACGGCGGAGCTCAACTCCCGCATCGCGGAAGCAGGGGTGATAACGAACGAACAGCTTGACCGGTACGCCTATGCGCAGCGGCTGACGGGCATCGTCATCCTTGATGCGGACATGAATGCCGTCGTCCAAACGACGATTGACGGCGACACAGCGGCGGCGCTGCATTCAATGCTGCAAAAGCCGACGGTGCGGGAGATTGTGGATTACCCCGTAAAGGTGTACATGACGCGGACGCAGGTGGGCAGTCGCACGGTGGATTTCGCCGCCGTCGCGCGCGAGGACGCGCCGGGTCTTGTGGTGGCATACGCCGAGCGCGAGGAAGAGGACGCGAGCGACATGAAGCTGGAGACACTCTTCAGCGGCTTCACGTTTGCAATGGACGGCACGGTCACCGTGTCGGACGGCAAAACCATCATTGCTTCCAGCAGCGCTGAAATCGTCGGGCGCAACGTAAAAAAAATCGAGGAAGACAGCATCCCCCATGCGCAGTGGGACGAATCGGGGCGGCTGCACATTGTTGACGGCATGACGGCGTGGTCGGGCAAGCGCACGGCGTTTGAGAACTACTCGGTGTACGCCATGTTCCCGGATCTTGCCGTCTACAATTCCCGCAACACCATTCTCCTTTACGGCACGCTGATTTACATGGGAATCTGGCTTTGCTTCGCGTGGCTGCGCGCCCAGCAGTCCCGCCGCGCACTGGAGAAAAACAGCGAGCAGGCGCGGATTATCAGCGCCATCAGCGAAATCTACTGCTTCACGTTCCTTGTTAACGTCCAGCGCGGCACGGTGCGCATCATCAAGCACCCGGTGGAGCAGCTGATGAAGATGGACCGCACATGGAGCATGAACGAAGTGGTGCAGATGCAAGCGGCTCAAAACGTTGCGCCGGATTTCCGCGAGGCGTTCATCAGCTACTGCGACCTGACGACCTTGGCGCAGCGCTTGAAGGAAAACCCGAACCTGACGCTGGAGTTCCGCGACCCGAAGGAAAAGGTGTACCTGATGACGACGCTGCCGCAGAACTACGACCGCCGCGGCAGGCTCGAATCGGTGCTGATGGTGACGCAGGACGTGACGGCGGAGAAGGAACGCGAACGCGACTATCAGCTGCAATTGAAAAAGACGGCGGAGGACGCCGAACGCGCCAACATCGTCAAAACGGACTTCCTGCGCCGCATGAGCCACGATATCCGCACGCCGATTAACGGCATCCGCGGCATGGTGGAAATCAGCCGCCGATATGTGGGCGACGAAGCAAAGCAGGAAGAGTGCCGCGAGAAAATTATGACCGCATCGGGCTTCCTGCTGGATTTGGTCAACGATGTGCTGAACATGAACAAGCTCGAATCCGGCGCGGTGACGCTGGAAGAGAAGCCGTTCAACCTGCGCCAGATGGTCAACGAAATTGTGACGATGGTGGAGGGACAGGCGTGGCACGAAAACGTGCAGGTGTCCTGCAAGACGCTGGCGTGGAATCACGAAAACCTGATTGGCTCGCCGATGCACCTGCATCAGGTGCTGCAAAACGTTGTCGGCAATGCGGTCAAGTACAACCGCCCCGGCGGCAGCGTGACCATCTCCTGCGAGGAGAAAGGCTTTGACGGCACGACGGCGACGTTCCTTTTCACCTGTGCCGACACGGGACGCGGCATGAGTGCGGCGTTCCAGCAGCACGCGTTTGAGGCGTTCGCGCAGGAGGAATCCGGCGCGCGCACGGCCTACAAGGGCACGGGGCTGGGGCTGCCGATTGCCAAGGAACTTGTCGAGCAGATGGGCGGCAAAATCCACTTTGAGAGCGAACTGGGCGTCGGCACAACGTTCTACATCACCCTGCCGTTCCGCGTAGATCCGAATCCGCCGGAAGCGGAATCCGCCAAGCCGGAGCAGGCGGCGTCCATCAAGGGCGCGCACATACTGCTGGTGGAGGATAACGAGCTGAACATGGAAATCAGCCAGTACATACTGGAGGGTGCGGGCGCGATTGTCGCTCAGGCGTGGAACGGGAAGGAGGCGGTTCGCTGCTTTTCCGAAAGCGAACCGGGTACGTTTGACTGCATCCTGATGGACGTGATGATGCCGCTGATGGACGGACTGGAAGCAACGCGGACGATTCGCGCGATGCAGCGCCCGGATGCGGCGACCATCCCGATTGTGGCAATGACCGCGAATACCTTCTCCGAGGACGAACAGCGCAGCCGCGAGGCAGGCATGAACCTGTTCCTGAACAAGCCGGTGGATTCGGGAAAGATGCTGCAAACGGTGCTGGAGTGCCTAAAAATGGGCGGGGAAATGCTTTGTGAAAACCTTGACAAGAACGCAGGTAGGGTGTAAAATAGAACTATCACAGGCGCGATTCCGGGGAAAATCTGGACGCGCGAAAGGAAGGTTCTATTTATGAAGAAGCTGCTTGCGCTGGTGTGCGCGCTTGTCCTGTCGCTGTCGATGACGGCGGTGCTGGCGGAAGAAACCGATGCGTTCACCTCCGCGTCCGTCGCGAGCTACTACGCGGATTCCGCCCTGACCGGGGATGACCTGATGAACGCCATCAACTCCTTCTCCGGCACGTACCTCGTGTGCACCACCAACCCCGACGGCACGGCGAACGCGGGCGTGTTCATCTTCGCGTGCGTGAAGAACGAGGACAAGTACTACATCCAGATGGGTCTGGCGGAGAACCAGACGAAGCAGAACCTGCTCCGCACGGGCGAAGCGCTGGCGGTCTACGCCGCGAACCCCTCCACCGAGGAAGGCGCAAAGCCCTACATCACCGCCGGTGCGCGCATGGTGCTCCAGCAGGTGACGGACGAAGAACTGCTGAAGGTGCTCAACGTCAAGGGCAGCGAAACCGCGCTGTTCTTTGAAATCACCGAAATCAAGCCGCTGGGCTGATTGACAAACGGGGCGCACTCTCTTCCCAATGCGAAGGGGGTGCGCTTTTTTTTTCGGGGGATTTGCGGCGGAGCGGGCGTTCCCTGCGCGCTATTCCAAAACACTCAAAATCCATAGGAATTTGCATATTCCTCTTGACAAGCATGGGAATCGGGAGTAAAATCCTATTGCGGAAGTAGGTTATAAGCTGCCGCACAAGAATGATTCATCAATCAGCCAGAGAAAGGGCTTTTGCAATATGAAACACGCTGAATTGCTGACTGTCCGCGACCTGCACGTTCAGGTGGGCGAAAAGGAAATCCTCCACGGGGTCAATCTCTCCGTCGGCACGGATGAAACCCATGTCCTCCTTGGCCCGAACGGCACGGGCAAATCCACCCTCGGCTATGCCATCACCGGCAACCCTGCCTATCAGGTGACGCGGGGGAGCATCACGTTTGACGGCGAGGATATTACTTCTATGCCCGTCAATGAGCGCGCGAAGAAGGGCGTTTTCCTGTCCTTCCAGAATCCGCTGGAAGTGCCGGGCGTGACGCTGAGCGCCTTTATCCGCACGGCGCTGGAGCAGAAGAGCGGCAGCCGCATCCGCCTGTGGGACTTCAAGAAGAAGCTGAAGGAAACGATGGCGCTTTTGTCGATGGACGAAAGCTACGCCGAGCGCGATTTGAACGTCGGCTTCTCCGGCGGCGAAAAGAAGAAGGCGGAAATCCTGCAAATGCTGATGCTCGAACCCAAACTCGCCATTCTGGATGAAACCGACTCCGGTCTGGACGTGGATGCGGTGCGCACGGTGTCCGAGGGCGTCCGCCTGTTCCGCGAAAAGACGCACGGTTCGCTGCTGATTATCACCCACAGCACGCGCATTCTGGAGGCGCTGCGTGTTGACCGCACGCATGTGATGGAAAACGGCGTTATTGTGCGCGAAGGCGACGCGGCGCTGGTGGAAGAAATCAACGAAAAGGGCTTCAAGGGCTGATGGGGGAGCGGCATGACAGAGAAGAGCCAAGTTGCGGACATTGACCGCAGCATTTATGATATTCGCGACGCGGAGCATGACGCGTACCGCATGGAAGCCGGCTTGACCCCCGCCATCGTCGAGAAGCTGTCCAAGGAGAAGAATGACCCGGCGTGGATGGAGCAGTTCCGGCTGGAATCGCTGCAAATCTACAATAATATGCGCGTGCCGGACTGGGGGCCGTCGCTGGACGGGCTGGATATCGACCACATCGCGACGTATGTCCGCCCGAACACGAAGATGCAGAACAACTGGGAGAACGTGCCGCAGGACATTAAGGACACGTTTGAGCGCCTGGGCATTCCGCAGGCGGAGCGCAAGTCGCTGGCGGGCGTGGGCGCGCAGTACGACTCGGAGCTGGTGTACCACAACGTGCGCGCGGAAGTGGCGGCGCAGGGCGTGGTGTACACCGACATGGAGAGCGCGCTGCACGGCGAATATGCCGACATGGTGCGCAAGTACTTCATGAAGCTCGTCACCCCGCGTGACCACAAGTTTGCGGCGCTGCACGGCGCGGTTTGGTCGGGCGGCTCGTTTGTGTACGTTCCCAAGGGCGTGCAGGTGTCCATTCCGCTGCAATCGTATTTCCGCCTGAACGCCAAGGGCGCGGGGCAGTTTGAGCATACGCTGATTATTGTGGACGAGGGCGCAAGCCTGCACTTTATTGAGGGCTGCTCTGCCCCGAAGTACAACGTGGCGAACCTCCATGCCGGCTGCGTGGAGCTGTACGTCAAAAAGGGCGCGAAGCTGCGCTATTCGACGATTGAAAACTGGTCGAAGAACATGTACAACCTCAACACCAAGCGCGCGCTGGTGGAGGAGGATGGCACGATTGAGTGGATTTCCGGCTCGTTCGGGTCGCATGTGGGCTGCCTGTATCCGATGAGCATCTTGAAGGGCGACCGCGCCCGCATGGAGTTCACGGGCGTGACGTTCGCAGGCGCGGGGCAGAATCTCGACACGGGCGCGAAGGTCGTGCATGTTGGCAAAAATACCAGTTCGTACATGAACACGCGCTCCATCAGCAAGAGTGGCGGCATCAGCACGTTCCGCTCCAGCGTGGTGGTGGAGAAGAGCGCCAAGCACGCCAAGAGCGCGGTATCCTGCCAGTCGCTGATGCTCGACAGCGAGAGCCGCTCGGACACGATTCCCGCGATGGACATCCGCACGCGCGACGCCGCCATCGGGCATGAGGCGAAAATCGGCAGCATCAGCAACGACGCGGTGTTCTACCTGATGAGCCGCGGCATGAGCGAAGAGGACGCGCGCGCGCTGATTGTCAGCGGCTTTGCGGACAACGTGTCCAAGGAATTGCCGGTGGAATACGCGGTGGAGATGAACAACCTCATCCGCCTTGAAATGAAGGGCAGCATCGGCTGAGCGGAAAGGAGCATCCATCAATGGAGAAAATGACCATCAATCAGCTGCCCAGCCGGACGTGGAATCGTCTGGGCGTGAATGAAGCAACGATTGACTGGGACGAAAGCGCGACGGTCGTGCTGCCGGAAGAATCCGCAGAAAAGGCGGATATGCTGATTGCATCGGACGCGGCGTATGCCCGCAAGCGCGTGACCATTCAGGCGGAAAAGGGCGCGAAAAAGTCGCTTTTCCAGACCCTTCGCACGGCGGGCAGGCTGCATGTGCAGACGGAGCTGACCGCCGAGGACGGCGCGGAAATTGAGCTGATTCAGCTGGTTGCGCCGGGCGAAAACGCGCTGGTGTATGATGAAGTCATCGGGCACTGCCACGGCAGCGGGCGGATTGTGCTGCGGCAAGTGACGCTGGGTCACGGCGATGTGTACGCACAGACGGGCATCGGGCTGGACGGCGAGAACGCCTCGTTTGCGGCGAATATCGGCTATCTGGCGCGGAAAAATCAGACGCTGGACATGAACCTTGTCGTCAACCACTGGGGGAAAAAGACAAAGTGCGAAATCAACGCGTCCGGCGCGCTGAATGACGCGGCGAAGAAGATTTTCCGCGGCACGATTGACTTCAAGCGCGGGTCGTCCGGGTCGGTCGGCAGCGAACAGGAAACGGTGCTGATGCTGGGCGAGGACGCGGTGAACAAGACCGTGCCGGTCATCCTCTGCGCGGAGGAGAATGTCGAGGGCACGCACGGCGCGACCATCGGCGAGATGGACGACGACACGCGCTTCTACTTCGCCAGCCGCGGCATCGACCGCGAAACGGCGGAAAAGCTGCTTTCGCGCGCGGCGATTGCCCGCGTAGCGCAGCAGGTGAAAAGCGAAACGGCGCGCGCGGCGATACTGAACGAACTGGATGGGGAAATGGATGAAAACGACGGATTACAGGCGTGATTTTCCGCTGCTGATGCAGGAAACAGCGGCGTACCTGGACAACGCAGCGACGGCGCAGCGCCCGCAGTGCGTGCTGGACGCGGAAAAAACGTTCTATGAGACGCAGAACGCCAATCCCCTGCGCGGGCTGTATCCGCTGAGCATCGCGGCGACGGAGGCGGTGGAGGAAGCGCGCTTGGCGGTTCGCGATTTCCTGCACGCCAAGAGCAGTCAGGAGATTATCTTCACGCGCAACACGACCGAGGCGCTGAACCTCGTGGCGTACAGCTATGGGCTGTCTCACGTCCACGCGGGCGACGAGGTGGTGGTGTCCATCCTGGAGCATCACAGCAACCTGCTGCCGTGGCAGATGGTGTGCCGGCAAACGGGCGCAACGCTCAAATTCATCGACTGCGAAATGGATGGACGACTCGACCTGAACAAGGTATCGGAAATCATCACCGACAAGACGAAAATCGTTGCGGTGACGCACGTTTCCAACGTCATCGGGCGCGTCAACCCGATTCGCGAAATCGCGGATATGGCGCACCGCGTCGGCGCGGTCATCGTGGTGGACGGCGCGCAGTCTACGCCGCATATCCCCGTGGATGTGCAGGCGCTGGACGCGGATTTCCTTGCGTTTTCGGGGCATAAGGTGTTCGGCCCGATGGGCATTGGCGCGCTGTACGGCAAACGCAGGCTGCTGGAAAAGATGCCGCCCTTCCTCTCCGGCGGGGAGATGATCGAGTCCGTCACGCGCACCGGGGCGACGTATGCCGAGCTGCCCTACAAGTTTGAGGCGGGCACGGGCAACGCCGCCGGCGCGGTCGGGCTGCACGCGGCGATTCGCTACATGCAGTCCGTCGGCTTTGACACCATGCACGAGCGCGAAACGGCGCTGGTTGCCCGCATGATGGCGGGGATGGCGGATATGCCGTTCATCCATGTGCTGGGGTCGGAAATTCCTGAGGAACACAGCGGCATTGTCACGTTCACGGTCGATGGCGTGCATCCGCATGACGTGAGCGAAATCCTCGCGGCGGACGGCGTGTGCATCCGCGCGGGGCATCACTGCGCACAGCCGCTGCTCAAGCACCTCGGCTATTCCTCGACGGTTCGGGCAAGCTGCGCGTTCTACAACACGCCGGACGAGGTGGATCGGCTGCTGGACAGCCTGAAAACAATCAGGGAGCGAATGGGCTATGGAAAACAGGAACTTTTATAACGAAATTCTGACAGAACACAACATCCACCCGGAGTTCAAGCACGATCTGCCGGACGCGAACATTGAGCTGGAAGGCGTCAACCCCAGCTGCGGCGACGACATCACGCTGAAGCTGAAGGTGGACGGCGACGTGATTACCGACGGCGCGTTCATCGGCGACGGCTGCGCGATTTCGCAGGCTTCGGCGGACATTATGCTGGGCATGATTGTCGGGCGGAAGAAGGAGGAAGCGCTGCGCTTGGGCGAAATCTTCCGCAAGATGATTCAGGGCGAAGCGACGGCGGAGGAAATCGACGAGCTGGAAGAAGCCGGGGCGCTGAAGGATATTTCGCACATGCCCGCGCGCGTGAAGTGCGCCGTGCTGGGCTGGCGGACGCTGAAGGAAGCCATCGGGGGAGAAGAGGAATAAGAAAACCGGACGGGGCGCAAAACCTCGTCCGATTCTTTTCCTTCCAGTGGGAAATTCATGTATGAAGTGACGCTTTTGCGCCGTCAGTTTGCTTTTCGCTGCGCGTGACTTTTCAAAATCGAAATAGCAGCCCGACCGGGCAAGGGAGAAGATGCTGGTCGGTTGGGTTTTGATATGGGTATATGCAAAGTAATTACTTTTCGCCACTTATTAGACAATTTGTGCTACAATATAAAAGAAATCAGAGTTTGCATAGCAATTATTGCGTGTTAATGCTGATATAAGAATAGGCTGAGCTAATAGTTTGGCGATTTTACCGTTTTTTAATAATACAGCTTTGTCGGTAAGAGTTGCTGCCTTAAAAACTTTTTGGGGTTCCATTTTTAGTTCGGTTGCAGTAAAGCTCGCTGCAAAACCAACATTGGAATCACAAGAAGCAGCATAGAATGCAGTATAATCACTGAAGTCGATGCAACCGAAAGAGGTAAGGATGAAACCTCTATTAATAATATAGTAGTCAGCACGTACTTCTTCATGAATGAAAACAGATTTTTTATAATACAAATCTGTGAATAATTTGCGCGTAGATGTGTTTTCATCAAGAAATTTTTCAGCATAATAAGGCGTTGAAAAAAGAAATGCAGTCATGGATTCGTAGTATTGCGTAGCGCGCTCTGACTCTACGACTGAAAGTTCTAAGGTTTTAACCTGCTTGCGTAGCTCTTCTATTTCCTCGTTGAGAACATAAACTTCATGCTTAAGGTCTCGAAGGGATAGTTCTTTTTTAGTGATTTGCGATTCCAGTTCCGCAATTTTCTTTCGGGTTTCTGCTTCGGACATGGGGAAGTCCTCCTTTTCGTGTATCAGTCAGAAAATAGGTAAAAGAAAAGGTCAAGGCTTTTCAACCTTGACCATCCGTGGAGCATAGGAGATTCGAACTCCTGACCTCGACAATGCGAATGTCGCGCGCTACCAACTGTGCTAATGCCCCAAGCGCTTATTCTCTTTGTGTCAGGCGGTGAAGCGCTGAGCACAGAAAGTATTATAGCATAGTTCTCGGAAAAATGCAAGGGGTTTTTTGAAATTTTTTCGGGAAAATTGCAAACTTTTTTTCATGCGGCATTTGGGACGAATTTCAGAATACACGTTCGCTTATTTTGCGCGAAAAACAGCTTTTCTGCCCGGCGGCTCTTGTGCATGTGCGCCGATTATGGTATAATGCCCATGATGAAGCAAACGGAGGAGAGAACGGATGGATGCAGAAATGCTGCGGAATGTGCTGGCGATGCTGGGCACGGTGTTAGGCGCGATTTTGGTGCTGATGCTGGTGGCGAAAATCACGAGCATGGTGCATGTGGAGGCGGACGATGCGCGCACGCCGATTGACAGCATGGAAGCGAGCGTCGTCGGCAAGCGCACGCTGGTGACGCAGGAGGACGGCGCGCCGAAAACCATCTACTATATGACCTTCCAGAAGGTGAACGGAATGCGGATGGAGCTGGAAGTGCCGGGCGAGGACTACGGCTTGGCGGCGGAAGGCGATCAGGGCGTGCTGGTTGCGCGCGGGGAAGAATTTATCGTCTTTAAGCGAATGATTTGAAATGATTGGAGCTTCCCAAACAAGTGGCGGCGCCGAAGGGGTGGAGGGGGCGAGCGGAAAGCCCCCTCCTCGCGTCCGCAGACGCGAAATCCTCTGCAATAATCGCATACTGTAAGGAGTAAAACAGAAATTATGGCATATCAAGCACTCTACCGCCAGTGGCGCCCCAAAGACTTTTCCAGCATGGTGGCACAGGAGGCGGTCATCTCCACGCTGCGCAATCAGGTGATGAGCGGGCGCGTTGCCCATGCGTATCTCTTCTGCGGCAGCCGCGGCACGGGCAAGACATCCACCGCGAAAATCCTCGCGCGCGCCATCAACTGCGAGCATCCCGTGGGCGGCGACCCATGCGGGCAGTGTGAATCCTGCCGCCGCCTGCTGGCGGACGAGTCGATGGACGTGATGGAAATCGACGCGGCGAGCAACAATGGCGTCGAGGAAATCCGCAACCTGCGCGAGACGGTCAAATATCCGCCGCAGCAGGGGAAATACAAGGTCTACATCATCGACGAAGTGCACATGCTGTCCACTTCCGCGTTTAATGCCTTGCTGAAAACGCTGGAGGAACCGCCGGCGTACGTCGTTTTCATCCTCGCGACGACCGAGCCGCAGAAGCTGCCCGCGACGATTCTCAGCCGCTGCCAGCGCTTCGACTTCGGGCGGATTCCGGCGCACCAAATCGCGGGGCGGCTGCGTCAGGCGGCGGAGGGCGCGAAGGCGGAAGCGTCGGAGAACGCGCTGATGCTCATCGCCCGCGCCGCGGAGGGCGGAATGCGCGACGCGCTGTCGATACTGGACATGTGCCTGGGCTATTCCAATCAGGTGACGGAAGACCTCGTGCGCAATGTGCTGGGCACGAGCGACCGCAGCTTCCTGTTCCGCTTTGCCGATGCGCTGGAAAAAGAGGACGCGTCCGCCGTCATGCGGATGATTGATGAATTGATGCGCGCCGGGCGCGAACCGATGGTGTTCGCCAAGGACGTCAGCCAGCACCTGCGCGCACTGCTGATTGCCAAGTGCAGCCCGGACGACCTGAGCGCCCTGCTTGACCTGACGCAGGAGGACGCGCAGGAGTACGCGCAGCAGGCGGAAAAATTCACCACGACGCGGCTGATGAACATGCTGGAATTGTTCATGCGCGTGGAAACGGATTTGCGCTGGGCGTCGTCACCGCGAATCGTACTGGAAAACGCCGCACTGAAAAGCTGCCTGCGGACGAGCGAGGCGGATACGGCGGCGCTCAACGACCGCATCAGCGAACTGGAAAAGCAGCTGACCGCCTTGCAGGAGAAGCTGCAAAGCGGCGCGTTTACCCCTGCGCAGCCCGCGAAAAAGGCGGCAAAGCCTGCATCCGAGCCGAAGCAGGAAGCACCCAAACCCGCCGCGCCTGTGGTCATGACCCCAACGGGCAAAACCGACGCGGACGCGTGGAAGGAGGCCATGAACATCCTGAAGCGCTCCGACCCCGGCACATTCGCGATGCTGACGATGGGCAAATACGCCGGGTGCGACGGCGACACCTACCGCTGGCAGGCGCCGATGGGGCAGGAGCTGTACGTCGGGCTGATGAATCAGGAGAAGAAACGCACGGCGATTGCGTCGGCGCTGACGCAGGCATCGGGGATGCAATGCCGCTTTGAGGCGATCGGCGCGGTGAAGGAGAAAAAAGCCGACCAGAGCGACGAATCCTTCCTCGCGGCGCTGGAAACGACCTTCGGCAAGGCGAACACGATGGTGCAGGAGGACGTGAAGGGGTGAGCAGCGCGGACATTCGCGGGATGTTTGCCGGACTGCCGGGTGCGCACGGCATCATCGAAGCGGCGCTGAACGGGCAGGGGCGCGTGATGACGGATGATTCGGCGCGTCCGAGCAGCGCGGCGGTGCTGGCGGGCGATTTCCTCTTTTTCGGCGGCGAACCGTCGGAAGAATTGGTGCGGCGCGCACTGAACGCGGAGAATCGTGCGTGGATTGTGCAGGGGAGCAGTGCGTTCCTTGCGCTGGTGCAGGCGCAGCGGTCGGGAACGTGGTCGGAGCGCATCGCCTTTGACCCGCACCGTCAGCCGGAGGATGCGCACCTGACCGCGCTGCTGGCGAATCTGCCGCAGGGCGTGACGCTTGTGCCGATTGGCGCGGCGGAAATGGCGTTCTGCCGCAAGAATTCGTGGGCGGCGGACTTCGTGAGTCAATTCACGGAGGATGAATATGCGCGCAGCGGGCTGGGGGTGCTGGTCTGCGCGGACGGTGCGTTTGTGTCCGGCGCATCCAGCTACGCGGCGTATCCCGGCGGCATCGAGGTGGAGGTGGACACAGCACCGGCGCACCGCGGATACGGCTACGCGACGCTGGTAGCGGCGAAGCTCATCTTGACGGCGCATCAGCAGGGAAAAATCGCGACGTGGGACGCGGCGAATGAAACATCAGCACACATTGCGCAGAAACTCGGCTACCGTGTAACCTGCGCCTATCAAGTCTTCACAACGGCGTAACCATTGGCGCACCCGTCAGGATGATTCGCATTCCGCGTTTCCTGCCGGGTGCATTTTTTGACGAAATTTCATCGGTTCGGACGATTTTCACAAAAATCCCGCCGGATTCCTCAGAAAAACCACAAAATTTTTCCGGGCGGCAGGAAATAGGGGGGACATGTAGAATTAGAAAAGTTGGGCTAAATTGTAACCTCAACTTTTCCCGCCCCGAAAGGGGCATGACATGGAGGGAGTTTTGAACATGAGTGAGCAGAACCTGAAGCAGGTGCTGGCGAAAAAGCAGAGCATCCTGCAGGGAGACGCGGAACGAATCGCAAAGCAGCGCGCGGCTGGCAAGCTGACCGCCCGTGAACGGGTGGCGAAGCTGCTGGACGCCGGCTCTTTCGTGGAGACGGATGCGCTGGTATCCCGCAATGGGGATTACGCCGGGGTCGTGACCGGCAGCGGCACGGTGCAGGATCGCCCTGTGTACGTGTTCGCGCAGGATTTCACGGTGCATGGCGGCGCGATGGGGCAGATGCAGGCGCAGAAGATTGTCAAGGTGCTGGATCTGGCACAGAAGACGGGCGCGCCCGTGATTGCCCTGTGCGACAGCGCCGGTGTGCGCATTGACGAGGGCGCGGCGGCGATGAACGCCTACGCTTCCGTTTTCACCCGTCTGGCAAAGCTCAGCGGCGTGGTGCCGGTCATCGCGCTGGTGCTGGGCCCGGTGGTCGGCGGCGCGGCAATGATCGCCCAGCTGGCTGACATCACCATTGAAGCCGAAAACGTTGGTCAGCTGATGGTCTATGGCCCGCAGGTCATGAGCGCCATTTCCGGCAAGACGGTGGATGCCAAGGCGGTCGGCGGCGCGAAGACGATGGCTGCGCAGGGCGGCGTCGCGCTGACGGCCAAGGACGAGGACGAAGCCATCTCTCTGGCGGTGCAGGTGCTGGACTATCTGCCTGGCTGCAACGCGGAGGATGCCGCGATTGTGGATACCGACGACATGAACCGCATTCTGCCCGTGCTGGACGCGGCGGACGCGGAAAGCCAGCTGGCTGCCATGGCGGACGGCGCGGCGTATGTGGAGCTTTTCAAGGACTACGGTAAGGAAATCCGCGTTGCGCTGACCCGCATCGGCGGTCGTCCGGTCGGTCTGGTGGTTGGCAACGGCAAGGAGAACGATGGCGTGCTGACGGCGCAGTCCGCGAGCAAGGCCGCGCGCTTCATCCGCCTGTGCGACTGCTACAGCCTGCCGGTCGTGTCCCTCATCAACAGCAAGGGCGTTGCTGTCCCGGCGGTTGACGAGCAGGCGGCGACCATCAAGGCGACCACCCAGCTGCTTTACGCCTACGCGGAAGCGACGACGGCGAAGGTGTCCATCGTCACCGGCAATGCCATCGGTCAGGCGTATGTCGCCATGGGCGGCAAGAGCAACGCTGACGTCACCTACGCGTGGCCGGGCGCGGTGATTTCCGCCCTGACCCCCGAAGCGGCGGTGCAGGTGCTCTACACCGACGACCTGAAGGCGGACAAGAAGCCGGCGCTCCAGTCCCGTGCGGAATTGGAAGCGAAGTTCGCCGCGGATGTGGCGGACGGCGTGGCGGCTGCCGCGGCTGGCATGGTCGATGACGTGATTGATCCCGCCGAAACGCGCAAGTATGTCATTGCGGCGCTGGAGATGCTCTCCTCCAAGCGCGAATCCAATCCCCCGAAGAAGCACGGCAACCTGCCGCTGTGATTGAGGAAAGGATCGTGTAAAAAATGGGCTTTTTGAATAATCTGGGCTTCGGCTTGATCGTCACACTCATCGGCATGCTGACCGTTTTCTTCGGTCTGGTGCTGCTGATTGGTCTGATCAAGCTGATGGAAAATGCCACCGCGAACCTCGGCAAGAGCGGCAAGAAGGCAAAGAAGCAGGCGGAAGCGCCCGCTCCCGCGCCGGTTGCCGCGCCCGTGGTGGAGGAAGTGCCCGTGGCGGATGACAGCGAGCTGATTGCGGTCATTTCCGCCGCTGTGGCGATGATGATGGAGGATGGCAGCGCCTTCACGGTGCGCCGCGTCCGCCGCGTGCAGAATGCGCCCGCCTGGCAGAAGGCTGGCCGCGAAGAACAGGTGTACAGCCGCTTCTAATATACTATTTCCTGCATTCACCTGTGCCATCTGCTTGCGCCTTTTCCTTTCTGGCGTCCGTTCATTCCACTTAGCGTAGCGCTGCTACGCTGCGTTTCATTCATGTTAGCCAGAAAGAAAAATTCGCGGCGCATCTTGGCACATGCTCATTTGGAAATAGTATCGGCTTGAACATGACAACAAATTGAACGATTTTGACAGGAGGAAATCCCATCATGCGTACCTTCAATATTACGGTCAACGGTCAGACTTATGTGGTGGATGTGGAAGAAGTCGGCGGCGTGCAGACCGCTGCGCCCGTGCGTGCTGCTGCCCCTGTGGCTGCTGCTCCCGTGGCGGCTCCGGCTGCTGCGCCTAAGGCTGCTGCGGCGGCTCCCGTGGCGGGCGGCGAACCCGTCAAGGCGCCCATGCCCGGCAACATCCTGGACGTGAAGGTCAAGGTTGGCGACACGGTCAAGGCGGGCACGGTGCTGTGCGTGCTGGAAGCCATGAAGATGGAAAACGAAATTCCCGCCCCCAAGGACGGCAAAGTGGCGCAGGTCGTTGTGACCAAGGGCGCGACGGTCGGCGCGGGCGACACGCTGGTCGTGCTGGCGTAATCCGACGTATTTACCGATCCCGAAGGAAAGTGAGCTGATATAATGGGAATCAATGTGGGCGAAACCCTCATGGGGCTCGTCACGACCTCGGGTATCTACCAGTATCTGACGAACCCGCTGGCGCTGATCATGGTCGCCATCGCTTGCGTACTGCTGTATCTCGCCATTGTCAAGCAATTTGAGCCGCTGCTGCTGCTGCCGATTGCCTTCGGTATGCTGCTGACCAACCTGCTGGGCAGCGACATCTTCCACGAAGAACTCTTCGCCGGCGGTCATGCCAACTGGGCGCTGTTCGGCGGCGCGGTCTTGATAGACGGCAAGGATTTTGTTGATTCCGTGGGCTACATGGTCAATGCCGCCGGTCAGATTCTGACCAGCAACAATGTCGTGCTGGGTCACTTCGTCAACGCTGTTACCATCGACGACCCGACGAAGCTGGTGCCTTTTGCTGACATCCTGGCGCAGTTCGCCGCCAACGGCAACGCGGCTTCCATCATTCTGGAGGATGCCTTCCTGAAGAACGGCGCGGTCTACACCGCCACCGGCGCGATGCTGGCGACGGCGGGCAAGACGATTTCCGCGGGTCTGCTGGACTACCTGTACCTCGGCGTGAAACTGGGCATCTATCCGTGCCTTATCTTCATGGGCGTTGGCGCGGGCACGGACTTCGGGCCGCTGATCTCCAACCCCAAGACGCTGCTGCTGGGCGCGGCGGCGCAGCTGGGCATCTTCATGACGTTCATCTTCGCGTATGCCGTGTTCGGCTTCTCCGCTGCGGAAGCGGGCGCCATCGGCATCATCGGCGGCGCGGACGGCCCGACGGCGATTTGGCTGACGGGCAAGCTCGCCCCGCACCTCCTTGGCCCGATCGCGGTCGCTGCATACTCCTACATGGCGCTGGTGCCTGTCATTCAGCCGCCGATTATGCGCGCCCTGACCACCGAGAAGGAACGCAAAATCGTCATGGAGCAGCTCAAGCCTGCCACCAAGACGCAGAAGATTATCTTCCCCATCGTCGTCACCATTCTGGTTGCGCTGCTGCTGCCGTCCGCTGCTCCGCTGGTCGGCTGCCTGATGCTGGGCAACCTGTTCAAGGAATCCGGCGTGACGGAGCGCCTCTCCAAGACCGCGCAGAACGAACTGATGAACATCGTCACCATCTTCCTGGGCGTGACGGTCGGCGCGACGGCGAAGGCCGAGACCTTCCTGCAGCCGCAGACCCTCAAGATCATTGCGATGGGTGTGTTTGCGTTCGGCGGCGGCACGGCCGGCGGCGTTCTGCTGGGCGACCTGATGTGCAAGCTCTCCGGCGGCAAGATCAATCCGCTGATCGGCTCTGCGGGCGTTTCCGCCGTGCCGATGGCCGCGCGCGTCTCCCAGAAGGTCGGCCAGCAGGAGAACCCGAGCAACTTCCTGCTGATGCACGCCATGGGCCCGAACGTGACCGGCGTTATCGGCTCTGCGGTTGCGGCGGGCGTGTTCATCTCGATGTTCGGCTAACCGACCTGAGGTCGGTTTCACTTCCGCCGAAGTTTGCGGAAAGTGAAGGGCTTTGCACACGCGAGCGAAGCCACGCATGACATACACGAGCAGCGATTTGAACGATTCAAACGGTTGAAAAACGATGCGGCGTTCCGTCCGGCGTGGGGGAATGCCGCCCTTCCCGAAAAACCGGGACAGATAATAAGGAGGAATAAGCAATGGGAAAGGTGCTTATCACCGATACCATTCTGCGCGACGCGCACCAGTCTCAGGCCGCAACCCGTATGCGCCTGGAGGAGATGCTGCCCGTCGCGGACAAGCTGGATAAGATCGGCCCCGAAAAGGTAAAAACCATTCTGGTGGAGGATTTCGCCGTCAGTGAGAGCGACGCCGATGAGATCTTGAAGTTCATCGCCATCAAGGGCAGCAATGCAGAGGTCCTGACGGCGCTGGAGGGCTACACTGGCAGAAACGAGATGTTCGATCAGGGGCTCAGCGAGCTGAACACCGTGGTGAAGTATCTGGCGGACTTTGGCGTACCTGCGGAGAATTTCGCCGTGGATCTCACCATTGCCCGTGGTCTGGATTACTACACCGGCACGGTCTATGAGACCACGCTGCTGGATCACCCGGAGATCGGCTCCGTGTGCTCCGGCGGACGGTATGACAATCTGGCGGAGTT
>ENA-ORRL01000461-ORRL01000461.1-human-gut-metagenome-genome-assembly--contig:-NODE-461-length-44344-cov-3.210549_pt1 | contig 44344 bp, 57 predicted proteins | sample MGYA00242175_ERZ509134 | MGnify/ENA primary metagenome ERZ509134 (study PRJEB26280, sample SAMEA2338660) | human gut metagenome | biome: human gut; feature: human-associated habitat; material: faeces... | reverse complement strand
AGGGGGTGCCCCTGGGGTCCCAGTAGGACTGAGGGGGGAATTTATTATTGCCGATGGGTAATAACGTCAAGAGCCGATAATATTTGATGGGCAAGGGTAAACGCATTCTTATATTCTTTGCTATCTATTTTTGTGGGCTTTGTAATTAAGGGTATCATATAGCACGGATATGAGAAAGAGTTTGTGGTGATCTTAATAATCAAAGATTCAATTTTCTTTTTCTGGGATCTCTTAGAGGTTATCCCGCCTGCAATAGCACCGGCGCCGCCAAATAGCGCACCGCCAATGAGGGCTTGTCCGACTCCGCCGCTTGTAACAAGACTTTCATCTTCGAGCAAATCATAATTAAGCAGATCAGAAAAATCAAGCCACTCTTTGCTTCCGACTTTCTGCTTATTTCCTCCGATAAGTTTTTCGGCAGCTAAAGACATTCCCATCGTAGATAAGGCTAAGGTTCCTTTAAAAAAGGTTTTTCCGATTCCATCTTTTTTCCCATTTACGGGAACCGCACCATGGATACGGAATGCAGAGTGTACTTCATCAATCTGGACAGGTCCAATTTGCCTGGTGGCTTTATAAGCGTTTGAATGTGTCTCAACCGCAGACTGGATGCCAGACTGGGCAGCATTCCATAGTTTTGTGGACAGAGACTCTTCTGAACCAGCTATATCACAGGTATCTCCAATAGGAGTATTTGTGATTATTTCATTTGTCGGGAAGCCACAGACAGGACAAGCTGCTGCACGCTCCGAAAATTCCTTCCCACATTCTGGGCATTTTATAAGTGCCATATTCCTTCCCTCCCGAAAGTATTTTATTAAAACGCCGTAGGCTGTTTTAACCTTAATTCAACCAGCTCTTTCGGGTACCCTGTACCCTGGCAGAACTGCTCAATCGTGCATTCTTTGTATTCTGATATCATCTCATCTGATATCAGAAGATACGCTGCAAATAAATTTGCCCTTCGTTCCAGTTTTGAGTTAAGTAAAAATGTTTTGTTCCGGATAAAATAACAGTTTGATTTTCGATCCAGCAGAGCGTGTCCCAGTTCGTGGGCCATTACGAGGATCAGCTCTTGATGGTTTAAAGCGCTATTTAAAAAAATATACCGATGATTTTTTAAAAACATATAGCACCCGTCGCACTTTAAATTACCTATTTGGTAAAGTACACCAAGCTGATCGGCAATCGCGAATGGATCGGTAGTCCCGAATTTACGGATACAGGATGCGACCATACGCTTGACCCTCTCAACATCCCCCATAAGCTACCACCTTTTATTTCTTTTTGCGGCCGTACTTTTCTTTGTTTACTATCTTAAGTCTGCGGAGGGCGAGATTTAACTCGTCCCGGAAAAGTTCTGCGGCTTCCGGATCCAGTTCTTCTCCGTCGTAGGAGGCAGGGCCGTCTTCTCCGGCAGACAACTTCTCCATAATTCGATTCAAGTCTTTAGCAATGTCCCGCTCGTCTCTGGCGGTCAGGACAGGAGGTTCTTTTTTATCCTCTGTGCCGGTCATCAGATAGTCAATAGTTACCCCAAAATAATCAGCAATTTTTTGAAGCTTATCGTTTTTAGGCTTGCTACGACCACTTTTCCAGTCGGAGAAGGTTGATTTTGTAATTCCTGTTGCTTTTACAACATCTGAATCTTTTACTCCTTTTGAATCTCTTAACTTGCAATAAATTTCATACATAGCGCACTCCTCGTAAGTTTTAAAATCCGTACAAAAAACTATTGACAAGTTCTGAAATCCGTCTTATAATACAGGTACAAAGTTCGGAAATCAAAACAGCCAAGAGCTGCGGGTTATTTTATATCTGGTAAATGTATTATAACTGATTTCCGAACTAAAATCAATAGGGAAGTTCGGAAAGGAGGAAAAATATGTATGAACGATATGTTGCGCTAAGAGAAAAAAAGGGCGTGACCGATTACAGAGTGGCTGTAGAAACAGGGATTACAAAATCCACTTTTTCAGATTGGAAAAGTGGTCGTAGTGTTCCAAAGGCGGACAAGCTTCTCAGTTTGGCAAAGTATTTTGATGTACCTGTAGAGTATTTTCTGGAAGAAGAGAAGAGTCCCGATGTGTCTGTTGCTGAAGTAGGGAGGTGAGAGTGATAGCAAGTCCGAATAGAGAATTAACCATTCATAGATGTATTTTAGATTGCCAAGCCAAGAAGGTATTGCAGGTAGTAAATGCGATTTCAGAAAAAGATAGCCTGAATACTTGTGACATTCAGGCTATAAGAACTCTGATGGATGTTTATGAATCTTTGACTAATCCGATTCAAGAAATGAAGAAACTTCATTAGGTAAATTGTAGTAATGGTCATTACGTAAAACTTCAATGAAAATAATACTATTTTCATTAGTAAATTTTTCAAAGTGGTCATAAAAAAGCTGTTCATCTTTGGGTAATAGGTTTCCATCAAAATCATCCGGGTATTTAAAAAACCACAAAGAATCATTTACCTGGACATGGCTTCTAGATATTTTTTTAAGTTCGGCATTAATGTCGTAAGAAGTGCAGGTCATTGTAGATAAATCGCAATAGAGTAAAAAAGTTAGCATATTATCTCCTTTCTGTTATTTTCAGCATGGCAGTGCTGATAAGAGGAGTATAGCATGGAAAAGTCTGATTTTCCAGAGAAGGTCGCAGATTATCTGGGCGTGACCATCGAGGAGTTGCTGAAGTAGGGAGGTGATAGAGGTGGAAATTAAGAAACTGTCAGCGTTTAACGATTTAAGACACTCTGTCCATGTATTTGATACAGAGGGCAACCGTTTGGCAGATATAGATAAAGACGGTGTCAGAGTGTATGGAGACGCGGTGAACATTGCTGTTTGTAAGGAAATCGGAAGTGAAGCCGGATGGCCTAAATCGGAAATGATTTATATGCCAGAGGGCCTTAAAGAACTGGTTGAACTGAAAAATAGAGCCTAATCGGCCCTATTTCTTACAGCAATGCGGACACGGAATAGCTGTCTTTCCGTATTGAGTCAGTGCAATTAGTTCAGCTTCTTGATAACTGCAAACGATAGTAGCTTTGGATGGCCCAACTTCGATAAGCTTACAGTTTTCAGTTTCATATTGCAGGTGATGAACGATACCAGTACTCTTCTCGATTAAATATTCGTCCTTCCCTGCATTAGGACTTAATGCCATGCTAATCTCCTTTCTTTCGTACTCGGCCTGGCAGGGCCTGTAAGTACAGTATAGATCCAGGGGAGAGAAAAAACAAGATTCAGAAGGTCGCGGATTATCTGGCGTGATCATTGAGGAATTGCTGAAGTAGGAGGTGAAGAAATATGAAATTTCCCAAGCCGATTATGAGGACGTCAGAACTGGTTAAAATGGGGTTTCCGGAAGAATTTCTCCGGCGGGCCTATGGGGATAAGAACCAGAGGTTTGCTACAAAACTGGATCCGATGAAATCGAATAGCCCCATTATTTATGATACAGAGGGGCTGTGGATCTGGTGGCAGAAACAGGTAGAGCTTCAGACAAAAACCATGCAGAGGAGGTGAGGACGATGAAAAGAAGACCAAAGCGGCCGACCGATGAGCAGGCGATGCTGATCGCAAAGGCCGGGCTGATGGCCAGGGACTGGCTGGTCCTGTGGGCATCAGAGCGCCAGATGTGCCTGGTGCACCGGAGTAATGGGAAAACCAGGAGAATCGAGGTTTAAGGAGGTAAGGACGATGGAAAAAGAGATCCAGTACATGCCGGTGGGCCGGGTACGCCGCCGGAGAAGGACCTGGCGCCGGACCATGAGAGATCTGGTCCGGATGCTGATGGCCGGAGGCGAGCTGATCGGCACAGGGATCCTGGCCGGGGCCGGATTCGGAGTTGGGCTGGCAGCAGTGACAGTTTTCTTTTAGAGAGGGAGGTGCGGACATGAAGGACGAATGTCTGGCGGTAAAAATTAGTTTCCCGGAAAGTGATCTCACGGGGGCAACTATTTATCTGGAGGACTGGCAGGCAGAACAGCTGAAAGCCCGGGTGGACGCAAATAACCGGTGTCTGCGGTCCCATGGATTTCCAGCAGATTACACCATAGCGCATGCCATCCACTCTGCGCTCGAGATGTATTTTAGAAGCCTGGAAAGAAAAGAATCCCCGGAAGCAGCAACTTCCAGGGGACTCAAGTAAAAAAAATTACACACCCTTATTGTAGGGCAAAAACAGGAGGAAATCAAGATGGTAAAAGTAACGATCGAGTTTGACGGGGGAGCAGAGGTGTTTACTGGCGACGCAGTAAGCTGTGTGGTGATCACAAATGAGCCGGATGGAACCAGGACCCGTTCGATGTTGAAAGGGGCATTTCGCCGTTCTTTCCCAAGGATTCTGGCGGATACGTGCTTTTCCCAGGTCAGGGCATCACAGAAAAACCATTCTCCCCTGGACCAGCTGAACGCGCTGGCAGCATTTACGAGAAAAACACGGGAGCTGATGGACCGGGAGATCGAGGCGAATGGCGGAAAATCAGAGGTGCTGAAGCAGATCCTGGAAGCCATTAAGGAGGAATAGGCGATGACGGCAGAACGGTTTGTTCTCCCTTCCAGGGATACTTGGCTGGAAGCACGAAAAAACCATATCGGCGGGTCGGATGCAGCTGCCTGTGTGGGGCTGAGCCCCTATAAGGACAACGTCCAGCTCTGGGAGGAGAAGATGGGGCTGGTACTTCCGGAGGATATCTCAGACCGGGATTATGTCCGGTATGGAACCGAGGCAGAGGGGCATCTGAGAGCGCTGTTTGCTATGGATTTCCCGCAGTACCAGGTCCTGTATGAGGAGAACAACATGTTCCTTAACCCGGAGTACCCCTGGATGCATGCCTCCCTGGACGGGGAGCTTGTGGATCCAGAGGGGCGGCACGGGATCCTGGAGATCAAGACCACGGAGATCCTCCAGGGAGCGCAGACCGTCAAGTGGAACGGGAGGATCCCGGACCAGTATTACTGCCAGATCCTCCATTACCTGGCTGTGACGGGATATGATTTCGTGGTCTTAAAGGCACAGTTAAAGGACAGCCGGAGCGGAGAGCTCCGGATTACGACAAAGCACTATTTTATGGAGAGGGATGAGGTCCTGGAGGATATCCGGTGGCTCGTGGAGGCCGAAAAGGGCTTCTGGGACTGCGTGGTCTCCGGGCGGAGGCCGAATCTCATCCTTCCGGTTATTTAGGAGGCAGCTATGGAGTTAAAGATTTACAGCCCGCAGGATAACGGGTTTGCACAGGTGGTTAAATGGAATTTCCAGGAACTGAAGGCGGAGATCTCGGAGACGGTCCGGGATTATGAGATGGCCGTGTATACAGATGATACCATCAAACAGGCCAGGGCGGACCGGGCAAAGCTCCGGAAATTTACGGAGGCCCTGGAGGACAAGCGGAAAGAGATCAAAAGGAAGTACCTGGAGCCGTATGAGCAGTTTGACCGGGAAGAAAAGGAACTGGTGGCCATCGTACAGGCTGCCATTGACAATATCGACAGCCAGGTAAAGGCATATGAAGAGCGGCTCCGGAAAGAGAAAACGGATAAGATCCGGGAGTTTTATGAGGACAACATCCATGACATCGGGGAGTATCTCCCCTTCGAGCGGGTCATGCGGCCGGAATATGCCAATGCCAGCGTGACTATGAAAGCGGTCAAGACGGAGATCCTTGCCATGATCCAGAGGGTGGATGAGGGCCTTGCAGTCTTAAATGAGGTGGATAGCCCCTATGCCGCCGACATGAAAGCCGTATTTTTAAAGACCTATGATATCGGCGCGGCACTGGCCGAGCAGAACCGCCTGGAGGCGGCAGAAAGAAAGCGCCAGGAGTATGAGGCAGAGCGTGCCAGGCAGAAGGCCGAGCGGGAAGCCAGGGAAAAGAAGGAGACCGAGCAGATCATCCGGGCCGGGCAGAAGGCTGAGACGTTCCCCGCAGCAGCAGAAGAGGAACCGCGGCCGGAGGAACCCGTGACTGCGATTAATATGCGGGTGTATGTGACCAGGGCCCAGATGGTGCAGTTAAAGCAGTTTTTAAAGGATAACGGGATCCAGTTCGGACCCGTTCCGCAGCAGTAAAAGGAGGAAACAAAAATGGCAGTAGGAAACAGTCTGACAAAAACACAGCCGAAAGCAGACCGTGTGGAATTTGAGGTGGCCGGTGAGACGATCGTCTTAACCCCTCAGACCGTGCGGGATTACCTGGTAAGCGGAGACAAAGAGCGGGTGACCATGCAGGAGGTTGTCATGTTTATCAATCTCTGCAAATATGCGGGCTTAAACCCGTGGTTAAAAGAGGCGTACTGCATCAAGTATGGGAACGAACCGGCCACGATGGTCGTTGGCAAAGAAGCGTTTATGAAGCGGGCCGAAAAAACACCGGGATTTGACGGCATGGAGGCCGGTATTATCGTAATGTCCGGAAACGAGGTCGTATACAGGACCGGAACCCTGAAACTTCCCGGAGAGGAGCTTGTGGGGGGATATGCGGAAGTGTACCGGAAAGACCGGTCCCACACATATCGTATTGAGGTATCCTTTGATGAGTATGCCGGCCGGAAGAAGGATGGCTCCTTAAACAGCCAGTGGTCCAAGAAACCGGCTACGATGATCCGCAAGGTGGCTCTGGTACAGGCGCTCCGGGAAGCGTTTCCGGAAAGTTTCTCCGGCATGTACAGTGAGGAGGAGGGGGACGGAGCATCAGCCTCTTTCCTGGCTCCTCCGGCTCCGGCAGAGGCTGATGCAGCCGTTCCCGAGCCTCAGCCCCAGAGACCGGCGCAGATCCAGGAGCCGGTGACTCCCCCGCCCACCCAGCAGGGCGGACCGGCCGGTGTGCAGATGGATATGGCATCGGCGTTCTTTAACGACTAAGGAGGTAGAAGCAGATGCCGATCACGTTTGACAACATCGCCGGAGGAGAGCTGGCGGAAAAGTTTTCCATGGCCCTGGCCCAGATCGGGCGGAATATCATAGATCCCAATATGGATCCGGAGGCCGCCCGTGGGATGACCATAAATCTCAAATTTAAGCCCTCAAAAGCCGGGACGATCCAGGTTGCATTTAACATCAAGACAAAGCTGGCCGGGATCGCAAAGACGGAAACAGTATTCCTGATCGGCCAGGATGCCCGTACCGGGCGGGTGGAAATGTCCGAGTATGGAAATAACCGCCCGGCCGTGACAGGAGCCTATGATGCGGTCCCTGCGGATCCTGGGGTACATGAAAAATCGTTTGACCCGGATACGGGAGAGATTTTAGAAGAGGAGCGGCGGGGGCCCATTGACCTCCGGTCAGCCAGATAAAAGAAAGGAGAATCAGATATGTTGGAAGGATTAAAAGAAGCATTACAGTATGTGGTGGGGCTGGGAAACAGCTCCGAGAAGGTACAGGTCTTGGAGATCTGCGGGGAGACGTATGCCAACCGGCGCCTGGAGCGCTATGGGGCTCCGAAGCGGGCGGAAGCTGTGGAGGCATCCACTCTGTCTTCGATGGTAGAGTATATTTTACGCTGCTCTGAGGAGTTTAAGGGCAATAAGATGATCATCCATGTGGAGAGCCCGAAGCTGGTCAGCCTGGTCTCCTTCCTCGACGGGGAAAGAAAAAGGGAATACCTTTTCTCATCAAAAGCGGAAACATCCGAATTCCAGTTCGGAAGATGGTATGACCAGGAGGAGTTCATGATCGCGCTGCAGTCCAACTTCCAGATGAGCCCGGACCTGGAGGCTATCATGAAATTTGCTGGAAATGTAGAAAAGAAAAACGAGCAGACTTATTCGGATGACGGCAGGACGCAGGTGGCTACGATGAATGTGGGTGTGGCATCGAAGGCGGATGTGATCGTGCCGAATCCGGTGGAGCTGATCCCGTTCCGCACATTCCAGGAAGTGGAGCAGCCGCGCAGCCAGTTTGTGTTCCGGATCAGCGACAAAGGGGCTCCGGCCTTTAAGATCGTAGAGGCAGAGGGAGGTATCTGGAAGAACGAAGCAGTCCAGAATATCAAGGAATATTTTGAAAACGAACTCGGAGGCGCGCCGAAGGAGATCCTGGAGCATATCACGATTATCGGATAATAAGAAAAAAATAAAAACGGCCATGCTTCCTTGGGAATATGTCACAGATCCGCCAGGAAGCGGATGAGATACAGGGGGACTGGCCGTTCCCCCTGGAAGGCAGGTGGAATGATATGCCAAGGCCGCAAAAGGAAGGGCTGGACTACTTTCCCCTGGATGTTACCTTTTTTTCTGACCCAAAGATAAAGATTCTGAAGGCCCGTTACGGAGTAGATGGGATTGCGGTATATATTTACCTGCTGTGTGAGATCTACCGTTCGGGATATTATCTCCAGCTCAACGATGACAGCATCTATATTTTTTCGGATGACTTAAAAATGAGCACGGAGAAGGTGATGCAGGTCTTGAACTTCTTACTGGAACGGTCACTGTTTGATCACACACTTTTTCAGTCGGACAAGGTCTTGACCTCAGCCGGAATACAGAAGCGGTTCCAGCTGGCCGTAAAGGAACGTGCCAAAAAGAACCCGGTTCATGTAGAGGGGTTCTGGATTTTAAAACCAGAAAATACGGAACCCTTTATTAAAGTGAACTCTTTTTTAAATATTTCCCGGAATAACGAGGATAATTCCGGGAAAAACGGAGGTAATTCCCGGGAAAAATCCCTAAAGGAAAGTAAAGAAAAGGAAAGTAAAGAAAATAAAAGAAAAGATGGAAGCCCGGAGCAGCCGGGAAGACCTGTATATGAACTTCCCATGCTCGATGGCAGCATGTATCCGGTTCCCAGGAGCCTGGTCGAAGAATACAGATCTTTATATCCGTCTGTTGATGTCACTCTGGAATTCCGAAAAATGATCAAATGGCTGGATATACACCCCGAGAAAAGGAAGACATCCGAAGACATCGAAAAGTTTATCAATGGCTGGTTAGGCAGATCCCAAGATTCGGCCAGACCGCAGCCTTCGGGCGGGCGTGGAAGTAAGAACCGGTTCAAGAACTTTGATGAGCGGGATCAGGATTACGAATCCATCATCTGGGAAGAGATGAGAAGGAAGAATGAGAAGGGGGAGGGGTAGATGGAAGGAAGGGAACTGGCCTATTACGAAATGGTGGATCTGGAGCAGGCGGACCAGAGCATCAAGGCCTGTCTGCTGGATGCTGGAAGAAATGTGATCGCTGTCGGATATTATCTCAAGGTGATCCGGGATCGGGAGCTCTTCAGGGATGTGGGATACAGGAACATATGGGAGTATGCCTGGGGAGAATACGGATTCAGCAAATCAACAGCGCATCGGTACATGGCTCGGAATGACCGGTTTTCGGTCGGCGGGAACAGCCCGGTCATGGCAGAGGAGTACCGGGAGTACAGCAGGGCCCAGCTCCAGGAGATGCTGTCCCTGGATGCAGAGCAGATGGAGCAGGTGACGCCGGAGATGACTGTGCGGGAGATCCGGGAGTTAAAACGGCCAAAAGAGATCCCGTATTATGAGATCCCGGGACAGCTCTCCATGGGAGAGGTGAGCCTGGAGGATTTCCTGGGAGCGGCGGAAGAGCCGGAAACCGCGAAGGATCCGGAAACTCCGGACTGTCCGGAATGCAGCAGTTCAGAGAGCCACACGATCCGGCCGGAAGATTTCTTCCCAGCCAGTCAGCCGGGAGACTGCATACACCGTCTGGGATTTGCATGTACGCTTCCGGAAGAGGCAAAACAATCGCCGGGAACCGGAGCAGACTGCAGTACACACTGCTGCTGGGACTGCGTAAAACATGGAGACTGCCGGCTGGAGTGCCATGCATCCGCGGGACGCGAGGGAAGAATTGCGACGTCGCAACGGATCCTGGAAGAGGTCGAGCAGGAGCTTGCTGCAGAAACGCAGCAGAAAGAGGCGGATTGCTGCGAAAACCGCAGCGGAGAATTATCAGCATATGGTACTCCGGCCAGGATATATCCAGCAGACAGTCTGATTGCGACTGCAGGTTGTGAGGGCGGCCATGATTGTTTCTCCTGTTCCGCGGAGTGCGGGATCCGGAAGAAAGACCGGTGGTGTGTGGAAGCTCCCTGTGGAAATCCGTTTCCCTGTGAGATTCTTCCGCATCTGGATAAGATCCGGGAACAGGTAGGGGATACTTGCGAGTTTTTGAACCATGATCTGGCCTATCACCGGGCCGGAGACGGGGAACCGGATCCATGCTGCAAGCACTGCAAAGAGCCATGCGAGTACATATGCGGGCGGGCCATGAAAGCCCTGGATACCGGGGATAAGGCAGCGGAGAGCCTGGAGGAGCTGTCAGAAGAGTCAGTAACCGTGGAGGCCAGGGAGCCGGATCTGGAGGAACCAGCTGCCAGTGATAGGGATTTGCTCCGGGGGATGCTGGAAAAGGAACAGAGCTTCCTGGAGGAGATGCTGGCAATCGATCAGACAGATCCTCTTCCGGATAACATGGTCAGAAAGAAAAAGCTGCTGGTCGGGGCCCTGGCCGGGATGCTGTGTGATCTGGAAGTCGTGGAAGAAGAGGAAACGGAGCAGCCGGAACTCCTGAAACTGAAAAATAACGACCAAAGGAAAGAGTGGCTCCAGAATTACCAGGAATGGGGTATCTGGTACATAGATGACCATATCGGATGCCGGTATTACAAGTATGATTTTGACAACGGGGCCCGGCTCATCGTGGAGGAGTATGATGAGCGGAACGAATTCACCGATGATGTGTATGTATCTGCCTATTATCATCTGGTGGGCGGCCCGGAACCGCCGAAACATCCCATGTACGGATCCCGTAAGTGGGCCTGGCACGAAAAATACAGCTGGTATCCGGACAGCATGACGGAGCTGGTGGAATTCCTAAAGGCTGTTCAAAAAGGCGGGGAATAGGAGGGGGAACCATTGAAAATCCGGAGTATTGCAGAAGCAAAAAAGAAGATTAAGATCGGGTCAAAGGTTATGATAACGACCCAGAAGGCATGCGCCAAAGACTCATTTGGGGCAGTTAAGACCGGGATCCCGAGACAAGCGGTTGTTGTTGGCATTTATGAGTATTTTGTCCATGTGCAGTTGGAGAGCGGAGTATGTGAGAGCGTGATGTGGATGGATCTGATCAATGCCAGGGAATAGGTACAGGAGGGAAGAAATATGTTTGTGAAACAGATTGATATGGCAAAAGCCCTGGAACTGGCGGCGAAGGGGATGGAGATCAAGGTCCTGGCCCCGATCGGCCAGGAAGACGGCTGGGAGAACTTGGTCCCGGATACTCTCCAGCACATGCTTGAGGGAGTAATATTCTTTCGGCAGGAACCGGCCCTGGAGAAGGAGATCCTTCCAGTAGTTTCCAGAGAGGAGCCAGAGCCGCCAGCAGAAAAGTCCCTGTCGGATCTCACGAAGGAATTGAAACAGGCCAGACCGCAAAAAGGGAAGCTGGATGTGGACATCGGGAAGATGAAGGCCCTGCGGGAGGCCGGATGGAGCTACGCGAAGATCGCGGATGAGATGCGGATCAGCGAAGGGAGCGTATATAACTATCTCAAGCGGGCAGAGGAGGAAGAGCGATGAAAAATAAAGAGGGTTACCCGGATCCGACCGCGGGCAGAGCGGTCCGGGAGGCCGACCGGCCGCCGGAGAACGTGGTCATGTTCCGGCGGATGATCAAGTCAATGTGTACGATCTTCCACCTTCGGATCCTGGGCAAGGTGACGATCGTGGATGAGAAAGGACGGCGGTGGTGATGACGAGAGCGGAGAGGCAGCAGGAGGATTAGGCGGAAAGGTGGTGATGCCGATGGGGATTAAGATTACCAGGAAGCTTCTGGACAGTTACCGGAAGATGAAGCGGGAGATTCCGACTCTGGAAGAAGAACTCGAAGAAATGAAACAGGGAGATAATGGCCTTTGTAACAGTACTATTTTAGATTACCGCACAGGGGAGCCCAGGCCGCAGTCAGTGGTAGGTTTTAATCAAGACCTATATGACAGGAGGCAAAAGATACTGGACGAGAAAAAAGCCAAGTGCGAAGCTGTTGAGAAGTGGGTCAATGCCATTGAGGATGGGCAGACGCGGTGCGTGTTTAAGATGTTCTATATGGATGAGATGACATGGGATCGGATTGCAGCTAAGACAGGATATTCCAATAGTCCGGATTATCCGCGGCTATATATTCGGGATCGATATCTAAAGGAACATGGGATTTTCTAAAAAATATCGACTATATCGGAAATATCGTGTTACAGTATACTAGAAGCCAAAGGCACACAGGCCGGCGGCTCCTACCCCGTTCCAGCCGGGTGTCACAGCCTGGCTGGGGAATTCGGAGCATCTTCCCGGACGGGAGGAAGCGTGAGCCGTAAAAACGAGCCGCAGGTTCGAATCCTGGTGTTCCGATGTTGTCACAACCTCCTATACAGTATATTCCGGGCGGCCATCGTACCGCCTGGAGAACTTTGCGGGATAGAGCAGCCAGGAAGCTCGCCGGCCCATAACCCGGAGGCCGGTGGTTCAAATCCTGCCCCCGCGATTTTGCCATAATTTTTTTTCATATATCTTTTCCTTTTACAAATGCACCCGTCGAAAGATGGGGGCTTTTCTTTGCTTTATTTTTGTGATAATATAATATATTATCGTAAAAGGAGAAATGCTATGGAAAAATTAAAACATTATCTCAGACAAAACCTTGTTGCGGTAAATATTATCATAATGCTTATAGGGGTTATATCAATATTCTTTAGTGTCTATTTACCGACTCCAAATTTGCAGACTATAGTGATGGGGATTGGTACTTCTTTATTTTCATCCGGTCTGATAGTTTTTATTACATCATTATTTGTAGATGATTCAAGCGACAGCATGCAGATTTTAAAACAATGGGGAGTCGAGGCAGTTTATAAAACAAGAGGAGAGATGAATATCTCATGCGAAAAATATACGAAAAAAGCAAAGAGTATTGATATAATTGCTTTCGGATTGAGATCTTGGAGAGATAGCAAGAATAGAGAAATAGAATCCCTGCTACGAAATGGTTGTCAGATACGTATTTTAACAATGCATCCAGAATCAGAAAATCTTACACAAAGAGAAATTGATGAGAAACAAGAAACCGGAAGTATTGCTCATACAATAACACAACTAAAAGCGTGGGCCGATAAGCTTAATTCTCGAAATTACAAGGGTAGTATCGAAATACGCTATTATGATTCGCAACCATTGGATTTTATGTTTCTAATGAATAATAGATTGTTTTGGGGACCATACGAATATGGGAAAAGTAGTCAGCAGACCATTTCGTATGAGTTTAATACAACGGGAGATGGATATAAGTATTATTCAGAGTATTTCAATGATTTATGGAATGATCCGGATTTTGCGAAGACAGAATAAATATATTGAGCGATTAACGGAAATACATAACAGAGAGGTAGCTCAGCTGCCTCTTTTCCTTTGCCCAAAAACCAACGAATAGGAGGTGATCGACATGACCAGAGCACCGGATTCACAAGATGGTGCCTTTTTATATATCAACATATTGTGTATAACATGTTAATAACTACAAAATACAGACTGGAGGTGAGCCGAGATGGCATTAACGCCAAAGCAGCAGCTGTTTGTGGAGGAGTATCTGATTGATCTGAATGCCACCCAGGCTGCCATCAGAGCCGGGTACAGCCCGAATAATGCAGATAAGATCGGGAGTGAGCTGCTAGGGAAAACCAGAGTTTCAGAGGCAATAAAAATAGCAATGGCTGAGCGGTCCCGTCGGACCGGGATCAACCAGGACCGGATCCTGGCAGAACTGGCCAAAATTGCCCTGGTGAATCCGGCCAGGGTGGTCAACTTCGACGAGGCCACGATCCGGGAAGATGCGCTTCCGGAGGATCTGGCGGCAGTGGCCTCTGTAAAGGTCAAGCGCTTCCCGACCAAAGACGGGGAGGGGATCGAGCGAGAAGTCAAATTCCACGATAAAAACAAAGCGCTGGATCTGGCAGGGCGGCATCTCGGGATGTTTAAGGACCGGCTGGAACTGTCTGGCAGCCTGGAGACTGAAAAAACAAAACTGGACGATCTGATCCAGCAGATGAGGAAGGACAATGCATGAGCACCGAACGATTATTACTGTCGGATAAATATAAAGCCTTCCTGCGATGCGACGCCCCTGTGGAGTTTCTGGAAGGAACCACAGCTGCCGGAAAAACGACAGTAGGTCTGTTTAAGTTCATGCTCAAGGTAGCCGAATCGCCTAAAAAGCTCCATATCATTGCGGCCAAGGATACCGGTACCGCCGAAAAGAATATCATAAACAAGGATCTGGGAATCATTGATGACTTTGGCATCCTAACTGAGTACAACGGTAACGGGACCAAGGATGATAAGATCCCGCATATCCTGTTCCACACATCCCGCGGGGATAAGGTGGTATATGTTATGGGCTATGGAGATAAAAAGAAGTGGCAGAAGGCTCTGGGCGGCCAGTATGGCTGCCTGTACATCGATGAGGTCAATACGGCAGATATTGACTTTGTGCGGGAGGCTGCCATGCGATGTGACTATCTCATGGCCACGCTCAATCCGGACGATCCGAATCTGGATGTTTACAAAGAGTACATAAACTGCTCCAGGCCATTGCCAGAATGGGAAGAAGAGACGCCAAAGGAAATCAAGGACGAGCTGAAAGAAGAACCAAAACCCGGATGGGTACACTGGTTCTTTTCTTTTTCGCATAACCTGGGACTCCCAAAAGAAAAGCTGGAAAAGATCATGGCCAACACCCCGAAGGGGACCAAGATCTGGAAGAACAAGATCCTGGGGCTCCGGGGGAAGGCAACCGGTGTTGTTTTCAGTAACTTCGACCGTGCGCGTCATGTGCGATCAGAAGCCTGGGCGATGCAGTTTGTACAGTTCCCCGGAGAACGGAAAAAAGAAGAATTTTTTATGTACTTTTCTGCTGGCATAGATACATCCTATTCCCAGCAGTCTCCGGATACAATCGCAATCTCCTTTCTGGGGATCACGAATAAAGGACGCTGTGTCGTGCTGGGTGAAAAGGTGTATAACAATGCTGCCATGGAGATTCCCCTGGCCCCTTCTGATACGGTATGGAATATCGTGGATTTTTTAGACCGGAATAAAAAGAAGTGGGGCCTGGCCCGGAACGCATTCCTGGACACTGCCGATCAGGCAACTATGCAGGAATGGAACAAATATAAGCGTCGGAATGGCTGCGTATACACATTAAATAATGCCTGGAAACAGATGGAGATTATCGATCGTATCAATGCCCAGCTGGGATGGATGGCCTACGACGATGCGGCCGACATTGAACCATGTTTTTATGTACTGGACAGTTGCCCGAACTATATAACGGAACTAGAAACATACAGCTGGCGGGAAGATAAAGACAACGTTCCAGAGGACCGGAACGATCATATGGTCAACTCCGTGCAGTATGCATGGATCCCATACCAGAGCAAGATTTTCAGGAGGTGATCCGGATGAACCGGTTACAGGAATTTATAAAACGGATATTTAGGATCGAACCGGCCAGAGACAGAGAAATCGTGATCATCGAACCCCATACGTTTATTGCAGACGTGATCCGTAATAAACTTTGGTACCGGGGAGACAGTGCGGAACTGGAGCAGTACTTTAAAAAGACGGCCAGATGGGACGTTGAGAAGGCACGTTTCTGGGCGGCAAAGGCCCAGGGCAGCGTCAGAAAAATGCACAGCGGCATTGTAGCGATAGTCGTGGACCGCTACCGCGATATCGTGCTGGCGGATCTGGACCGCGTGTCTTTCGGAGAGGGGCAGATGGAGACGAGCGAAATCTGGCAGGAAATTTTTGAAACGACACATCTTAACGATGTGATCGGGGATGGGATATCCGGTGCGCTCTCCTCTGGAGATGGGGCATTTAAGATCACCGCAAATGAGCTGAGTCCTTACCCGGTTGTGGAATTTTATGATGCCGAAAATGTGGATTATGTGTATGTTCATTCCAGACTGAAGGAAATCAAGTTCTATACCAGCTATAAAGACGGAGGAAAGGATATACGCCTGGAGGAGATCTACGGATACGGATACATTCGGTATCACCTGTATGATGATGCTGGAAAAGAGATTCCCATGGACAGGCTTCCGCAGACGGCAAACCTGATAGATATCGGAATTGAAGGGAATCTTCTCCTGGCGGTCCCGTTCCGGGTCCTGTCCTCGGTTAAGTATAAAAACCGTGGCAGGGCTCTTTTTGATGCCAAAACAGACGTGTTGGACGGCCTGGATGAGGTGATCAGCCAGTGGATCGATGCGATCCGTATGGGACGGATCAAGCGGTACATACCGGAGAACCTGATTCCGCGCGATCCGGATACTGGTAAGCTGCTTCCGGCCAACCCGTTTGACAATGATTTTATCGCTATCGGAGATAACATGGCCGAAAATGCCAGCCAGCAGGTAGCGGTTTCCCAGCCACAGATCTCCTATGAGGCGTATGTGGAGAGTTATTCCAGCTTTTTGGATATGGTGCTCCAGGGAATCATGTCCCCGGCCACGCTGGGTATCGATCTGAAAAAGACCGATAACGCCGAATCGCAGCGGGAGAAGGAAAAGGTTACGCTGCATGTAAGAAATAAAATTGTAGATGCCCTAAATGAGATGCTTCCGCAGCTGATCCGGGCTGTGATGCAGTGCTACGACCTTATGTGCCAGAAAACTCCAGGAGAGTATAATCCATCCGTCAAGTTCGGGGAGTATGCATCCCCGGATTTTGGGACCACGGTGGAGACCGTAGGAAAGGCCAGGCAGTACGGCATCATGAGCGTGGAGACGTCTGTGGATCAGCTTTACGGGGATACCTGGACAGATGAGGAGAAGAAAAACGAGGTGGAGCGGTTAAAGGCCGAACAGGGGCTTATAGAACTGGAGGAACCAGCGGTAAACCGAGATACAAATCTATTACAAAGGGGAAACAAGGATGCAGGTGAAGGTCATGAGCCGGATCTACCGGATGAGTAAAACGGAATATCAGGGGCTTTTACAGGTGGCCAGTGAACAGGTGCCGTTCGGGATCTATGCGGTGGAAAAACAGGGATATGCTGAGCTCCGGTGTGACCGGTGCAACAGCGTTACACGGCTGAAGGAGCTGACCAGGCAGTTTAAAGGCCAGGGATTTAAAGTGTATGCGAACGGGAGGTGAGTGCCATGGAAGTGCCGGGATTTACATTGCTGTTACAGGATTTCTGTGGGTACTGCCCGGACTTTGATGCAGAAGTGGATACGTTTGATTGCAAGTCTCTTGGAGGGGCTCCAAAAGCGACCCACAGTATTCGGTGCAGGAACCGCCGCCGTTGTGCCAGGATTGCAGAAAATCTGAAAGTGAAGCAGCAGAATGAATGAGTATGATATTGCTGCCGCTTTCCAGGCCATTGAAGAGGAACTGATCGCCTCCATGATCCGTAATATGGACCGTCACCGGGCAGAAGAAACGAAAGAAGGTTATGAATGGTCCATGTGGCAGGCAGAACAGCTGAAAGCCCTGGAAAAATACAAACGGGAGAACCAGAAAAAGTATACGAAGCGGTTTAAGGAGCTGAACGGAGAGATTGAGGATCTGATCCGGCAGGCCAGACAGGCCGGCAGCATGGGACAGGAGATCCAGATCCTGGAAGCCATAAAAAAAGGCTTTACGGCCCGGAAATCTGAAAAAGGTATGATGGCGGAATTTTTCAAGATGAACGAGCGGAAGCTGGAAGTGTTGATTCGGGCAGTTCTGGACGATATGGAGAAGGCGGAGACGGCAGTTTTAAGGAAATCCAATGACGATTACCGAAAAGCCATCTATAACGCACAGGTTTACGCGAATACCGGTGCCGGAACCTATGAGAAAGCTGTGGATATGGCTACCAGGGATATGCTTTCCCGTGGTCTTAACTGTGTCGTATATTCCAACGGTGCCAGACACACACTGGCTGATTATGTGGATATGGCGATCCGGACTGCCAGCAAACGGGCATATCTCCAGGGCGAGGGGGAAAAGCGGAAGGAATGGGGGATCACGACCGTTATCTTAGCTAAGCGTGGAAATCCCTGTCCTAAGTGCGCTCCATTTTGCGGGAAGGTCCTGATCGATGATGTGTGGAGCGGCGGCCCGGAGGATGGCGTGGATCCGGAGACAGGAAAAAAATATCCGCTTATGAGCAGGGCGATTGAGAAGGGCCTGTATCATCCGAGATGCAAGGACAGCCACACAACCTATTTCCCAGGGATTTCGACGGCAGACGATACCTGGACAAAAGAGGAACTGGAACAAATTGGCTTGAATGTGAAGCGGGAAGCCAGGAGACAGTACGCAGAACGCCAGGAAGAAAAGTTCAGTCGTATGGCAGAATATTCATTGGATACGGAGAACCAGGAGACTTACAAGAAAAAAGCCGAAGAATGGAAGCACATTCAGATCCAGGAAGACAGCACGGAAAAGTACAGGGCCGTAGATGTTACAGAGGAATGGTTTAGAGATGCACAGCCGGATTCACATGAGGTAACAGATTTATTTGAATACATAGTAGATGGAATCACATACAAGGTTGACGGAAAATATGTGCGGTTGGATTATTCGGACAGGGAAAAAGAAGTGGCACAGCTTCTGGAGCACAGGCTTGGCGGCGAACTATTTATGGTTCCCCGGATTTTAAATCCGCCAGGTATTTCTACACCCGATTATCTTTTCAGAGGAGAGGCATTTGATCTGAAGGAATTACAGGGAACAAGTAAAAACCTAATCTACAATGTAATTTCAAAAAAGAAGAGGCAGGCGTGTAATTTCATTCTGGATATTTCCTGCTGCCCTTTGCCCGAAGAAGAGTTATGCAGACAGGTAGATGGCATTTACTGGTCAAAGCATACGACCTTTGTGGACAAAATTATACTTGTTAAGGGTGGGGAGATAAGAAGAATTTTCAGAAGAAAATAATTAAGAAAAGCGATGGCCCAACCCAGTATGCGGGGGTCAGGTATCGCTTTTCTTAAAAGATATATCTTAGGTATAGTATATACCACTATAATTAAAATGTCAAATCCGTTATAGCGAAGAAGAACAACGAATCCACCGGATGGCCGGTGGTATTTTTATACCCATTTTGCAGTTGCGGCGTCGCAACGGGAAAGAGGAGGCGGGAATCATGATTACAGTGTTTTTTGATGAAAAGAACGAGTATGCAAGAGCGGCCGGGCTCTGGCAGTGGGACTATGGGCAGGTTTTAAGGATCCAGGGACTTACACTTCCAACAGCTGTGGAGATTCACTTTTCTTTGACGGAAACAGGTGGGCAGGCGATCACCCGTGTCGGAGTGACCAGGGACGGTGTGACTGAGGTTGTGATTCCGGACAGTATGCTGGAGAATGGACCTGCGGCAGGTTCCCAATATACAATCTATGCGTGGTTATATCTCACAGACTCGACCAGCGGGCAGACGATCCGGCGTATTTCCTTACAGGTGAGAACCAGATCAAAACCAGAACCATTTGATACCCCAGAGGCAGAGGAATTGTTCCGGCGGGCTATTGATACAGTCAATGAGGCCGTTAAAAAGGCTGAGGATATTGGAACTGGGGCGGAAACTGCTGCGGGGGAGGCAAAAACTGCAGCTTCAGAAGCTGGAAAGAGTTTGGAGGCGGTGCAGAGGCTGGCAGACCAGGTACAGCTTGACGCAGATGCAGCAGCACAGGACAAAATAGCTGTGGAAAAGATAGCAACGCAGGCACAGGAATCAGCCTTTATGGCAGGTCTTTCAGAGCAGTCGGCAAGAACATCGGAAACGGCTGCAAAACAGGCGCAAGCAGGCGCAGAGGCCGCCGAGGATGCGTCCAGACAGCATGCGGAGGCAGCGGAGGAGGACCGGATGGAGGTGTCTGAGGCCAGAAAGGCAGTAGAACAGGCCGTTGCCAATATCGTTGCAGACCGGGAACTGATCCAGCAGAATGCAAAGGATCTGGCGGATGTAAAGAACGAGCTGACGGAAAAAGCCGATGTGATCGTAGAGTCAGCAAATGGGAATGGGTACTGTATGCCAGATTCGGCCGATGAACCACTTAGATCACTGAGAATCTTCGGAAAATCCACACAAAATGGCGACCCCAGCCCGGAATCCCCAGTGCCGATTGTCAACGTAGGGGATAAAGGAACGATTTTAGTAAATGTGGCAGGAAAGAATCTTTGTGAAGAAGAAATCAGAACCAATAATAACATATATACTAAGCCAATCGCCCTTAAGACCGGAACAACATACACATTATCGTCCAATAAGGGCAATACAAATTTGTATTTTAATGATTCTCAGACAAATAAGAATCTGTTAAAAGCATATGGAGTAAATAGTCTGTCATATACGCCGGACAAAGATGTGATTGCAGTGGGTATGACGTACAGAGAACCCAAAATTATGGACGGAGAAATGCTGCAATTAGAATTGGGATCTGCCGCTACCGGATATGAGCCTTATAAGACACCTCAGAATCTCACTGTCCAGACTCCCAATGGTCTGCTCGGGATCCCGGTTAAGTCTGGCGGTAATTACACAGATCATGATGGACGGCGGTGGATATGTGATGAGATTGACTATGGCCAAAGCGTTTATATTCGTCGCATCGGCAAAACCGTGGTGGATGGGGAGAATATTAAATTCACGGCATCGGCCGATGAAAACTACTGGAATTTGCCATCGAAAAGTTCGCCTGGCATTATATCGGGCGGAATTATTTCGGCATTTTTTAAAACTGGAATTTTCCCCGCAAACATAACCAACCAATTTATTTTTGTAAAGAAGGAATCAATTAGTAGCCATTTCGCAACGGTGGACGAACTCAATGCTTTTTGTGTCCAGAAAAATACGGAGGGTACACCAGTTGAGTTTTATTACACGGCGAACCCCATCGAAACTCCTTTGTCTCCAGAAGATATCGCCGCATATAAACAGCTCCACACGAATTATCCGACAACCATTATCCTCAACGATGAAAATGCCGACATTGATGTTGCCTATGTGGCTGATACGAAAAATTATATCCAGAAACGCGAAAATATTATGCAGAAACAGCTTTCTGATATCCAGGCGGCATTGATTAGTCAGAAAATTTCTGGGGGGGGGTGTTAAGGTAACTGATAGTTCAAAGATGCCTCTTAAGAATCTCCGCCTTTGTGGCCGATCATCGCAAGTCGTTACGACTGGAGCGCAGTTGTTCGATATCGGGAAAGCAACTCCCCACGCCGATTCTTATGGGTTAAAAATATCCATTGATGGACGACAGTGTGTGAAAATAAAAGGAACTGCAGAATCGGAACACTCTACCATTTGTTTTAACATATTGAATTATGATAATTTTGATTTATCTGGTAAGAGCTATAAGATTAAAATATTTAATTTACGAGGAACCCATTCGATTCAGGAAATTTATGGACTTAGAACCAAGAATGAAAAATCCATTGCGGTTGTTATTGACGTTTCGAGTAAGAAGAATGTTGATATAACCTTCCAAATTATGGTCAGCAAAGAGGAGCCAACAAAGTGGGAGCCTTATACCGGAGGCAAGCCAGCTCCGTCTCCAGTGTATCCGCAAAAAATTTCCGATGCGGGAAATGATGGGAATATCGTGGCCAAAATAGAGGGAAAAAATCTGATTGATATAGAATCTGGAATTGTTGCAGGATGGAACATCAATCTTCCAGAGCTTAAATTAATCCCCGGAGAAACGTATTCTTTAACAAATGTAAATGTACCAGTTAATATCGCACTTGTTGAGGAAACTACCAATACCAGATTAACAGTGAACTATATCGCGAGCGGAAGAAAAGATACTTTTATTATGCCTGATATTCCGGATGCTAAAATATTTATTTCTGGAACGAATGCAACGTGGAATAAGGGCGATTTATCTACTGTCAAAATCCAGCTTGAGCTTGGTCCTGCCGCCACAGAATACGAGCCTTACAAACCTGCTCAGACCCTCATCATCCCCACTCCCGGCGGTTTGCCTGGTATCCCCGTATCATCCGGCGGTAACTATACGGACGAAAACGGTCAGCAGTGGGTGACAGATGAGGTGGATTTGGCAAAGGGCGTATACATAAAGAGGATTGAAAAGATTGACTTGAAAGCTCAAAGTTTTATTATGTCCAAAAGAATTTCGTCTGGATCGTTTTTCTATTTCAGAATCCAAAAACCACCATTGTTCAAAACGAGCATTACTGGAACGATAAGTAACATAGGTACATGCCGCAATCCTTATAGTGATATTGGTGATTATGTATGGGTACTTACAAATGGTGCAGTCTCGGAAATTCGTATTGGTTTTGCCGATGACGCCATAGATTCTGCAGAAAAATTGACGGCGTTGCTTAACAGCCTGCCAGAAGCATACGCTATGTACTGTCTAGCGGAACCGGCCGAAAGTCCTATCCCACCCGAAACCATTGCAGCATTTAGAAAGCTTTGCATGAATTACCCGGTTACTACAATCACCAACAGCGACAACTGCGGGATGGAAGTCGCTTATACCGCCGATACCAAGGCGTATATTGATGGCAAAATCGCAGAGATCAGCGCAGCTATCGCATCGAAATAGGAAAGAGATCTCTGCTATGTAGCACAGCAGACAGAATCAGCACCCAGACTACTGGGTGTTATTTTTATGTCCGGAATGACGTAAAACTACCAGAAAGGAGAAGAGCATGACTCAGGAACAGTTTGAAGCCATTGGCATTGAGAAGAGCCTGGCGAAAAAGGCTGCCGAAGCTTCCAAGAAGGAATTGGAAGGGTATGTATCAAAAGATACATACGACCAGACGGAGCAGCAGCGTAAGCAGTTGGAGACATCGGCCAACGATTATAAAACGCAGCTGGAGGATCTCAAAAAGGCGGCCGGAGATAACGCCGAGCTGACAAAGAAGATTGAAGATCTCCAGGCTGAGAACAAGAAAAAGGACGAGGATCATCAGAAAGAGATCCAGGATCTGAAGCTGTCCAGCGCGATCCGGATGGCTGTTTCGGCTTCGGCGCAGGACAGCGATCTGGTAGCCGGCCTTCTGGACAGGACCAAGCTGATCCTTGGAGATGATGGGAAGGTGACCGGCCTGGACGAGCAGGTGAAAGCTTTGAAAGAAAGCAAGCCCTTCCTGTTTAAATCCGAGCAGAAGCCCGACGGAAAAAAAGGATTTTTCCCTCTGGGAGGCAAGGAAGCTGGAGGAACTGGAGGAGAAGGCGGTCGTATGAGCATGAAAGAGGCAATCGCCGCAAAACTGGGCATGGGCCCGGAAGGGAAAGGAGAATAATATATGGCTGTTACATTGGAAGAGGCAAAAAAGAATGTGCAGGATGATCTTCAGATGGGAGTGATCGACGAGTTCCAGAAATCGAACTGGATCCTGGAGCACATCCCGTTTGATGATGCAGTGTCCCCGACTGGAGGAGGTGCAACACCCAGCTACAGTTATACCAGGCTGAAGACTCAGCCGACGGCTGCTTTCCGTGAGATCAACAAGGAATACAGCCCTTCCGAGGTGACCAAAGAGCGCCATACCGTAGAGATCAAGGTATTTGGTGGATCTTATGAAATCGACCGTGTAATCGCCAGTATGGGCGGCATCGTCAGCGAGGTCGAGTTACAGCAGGCCCAGAAGATCAAGGCGGCGCAGGCACTGTTCAACGATACGTTCATCAACGGTGATTCAGGCCAGGATTCCAAGGCGTTTGATGGGCTTGATAAAGCGTTGACCGGGAGCTCCACAGAGTACAACAAAGAGACGGAGATCGATCTTTCTACTTCGGAGATGATCACTAAAAACTACCAGTATTTTCTGGACATGCTGGATGAATTTCTCGGAGGTCTTGACGGTACTCCGTCCTGTATCATGGGTAACAACAAGCTGATCGCGAAGCTCCGGGCCTGCGCAAGACGTGCAAGCATGTACCAGATCACCAAGGACAACTGGGGAAACCAGGTGGAGAGCTATGGCGGGATCCCGTTTGTGGACATGAAGACAAAACCTGGAACAAACGATGAGGTCGTAAAAATTGAGGAGGACGGTACCACGTCTCTTTATGTGGCCCGTCTTGCGATGGACGGCCTTCATGCGGTATCCTTTGCCGGTGTGGCGCCGGTCCAGACCTGGCTTCCGGATTTTTCTACCGCTGGCGCAGTAAAGAAAGGCGAGGTTGAAATGAATGCCGCGCTTGCCTTAAAAGCATCGAAGGCGGCAGGAGTATTCCGGAAGATCAAAGTAAAATAGGAGGGGTGATTGATAATGAAGATCTACAGTCCGAACAAAGAATATACAGGGATCTCTGCTTCTGTCCCGTTTTGCGGCGGGGTTGGAGAAACCGATGACCCGTATCTGATCCAGTGGTTTAAAAGCCACGGATACCAGGTAGAGGAGGCGGGGAAAGAATCCGCCTCCTCTTTGAAGGAAAAGGATAAAAACGGGGACGGCGGTAAAAAGGCGGGTGAGTAGGATGGCCTATGAGCCGTATTCCACTACAGAGTACTATACCGATGTATATGGAGGCAGCCTGATTCCTGGGGAGAAACTGCTGGGGGTTCTCCGCCAGGCATCCCGCCATGTGGACTCCCTTACGTTCAACCGGATTTTTGGGAGAGGATTTTCCTCTCTTACGCCGTTCCAGCAGGACATAGTCCGGGAGGTGGTCTGCCAGCAGGCTGACTTCGAATACGAGAATGCGGACGAGATCAGCACGATCCTGTCCAGTTACAGCATTAATGGGGTATCGGCCCAGTTTGGCAGCTCCTGGAATGTGTTTACGGAGCATGGAGTGGCCATGAAGCGGGACACTTATGCCCTGCTGTGCCAGACAGGCCTTTGCTGCAGGTTAGTGGGGTGAGATCATGAAATATCCATGCCTGGTGCCGAAACGGCTATGCCGGACGGAAATCCATGTGCATCTGGAAACAGAGGAGATCACAAATCTGGGAATGCCGGCGGGAGTGCGGGATCTGGATCTGAAATGTAATTTCCAGGACAGGGCCAGAACAGTCCTGACGGCCGAAAAGAAACTGGTACAGGCTACGGGAACCGCACTGTTTCCCGGGGATATTGCACCGGATATGCCGTCTTTAAGTGCGGGGACTGTGACGGTTTTTGGCCAGGAGCGGAGAATCATCCAGGGATCGAAGGCCAGGAACCCGGACGGAACGGTCAATTACTGCTGTCTGGAGGTGGTGTAGTGCAGGTAAAATCGACAGTAAAGCTCAATATGGCCAAAATCCATAAACTTACGCGGGCATCAGTAACAGCGTTGGAGCGGACCGCGGAGGCTCTGCATACAGAGGTGGTACAAGCCCAGGTGATGCCGTTTGAGACAGGCCATTTGCAGGAGGACGCCACCTTTGTGGATTACAGCGAATCTTCACAGGGAAAGGTATCACTGGTAACAAGCACACCATATGCCCGGAGGCTGTACTACCATCCGGAGTATAATTTCCAGACAGATGAGAATCCATTTGCCGGAGGGGAATGGTATGAACCATGGCTGCCGGGCGGTATCAGCGAGGATTTTGCCAAAGAGGCATTCAAGAAATTCTATAAAAAGGCAGGTGGGGTATGATGCTGGCATTAAAAGATATCCGGGAATGGGTGGCCGGATTCGGCATATCTGAAGACAGCCATGTGTATATCGGAAAACTGGATAACAAAAAGGAGCGTTCCATTGGAGTGTACCGGAGAAAAGGCAGCGGCCCTCCGGTAATGGCCCTGGGGGGCGCTTTACAGTCCAGCTACGATGTCCGGCGGATCTCCCTTCTGGTCCACTGGGAGCGGGATCCGGTACGTTCTGAAGCGGCGGCCATGGAGTTGTTTGAACGGATCCGGAAGGAGTCGGATAAGCCGGACCTTGAGGTGGGTGATACCCGGATCTTCCTGGTATCTTTACAGGTCCCGGAGCCCCAGGATGTAGGAACCGATGAGTCCGGCATATACGAATACGTGATATGGCTGGACCTTTATTATGAAAGAAAGAGAGGAATGGGTTATGAGTGATGCAGCCGGAAGAGTGTATCCGGTACACAATAACAAGTTTAAATTTGGAACAAAAGGCCTGAAAAGTGAAGACCTGGACATGGTCATCCCGAAGGACCTGGAGAATTTTGCCCCGGCTATTGATGGTACGTTAGAGGAATGGTACGCCATGGATGCCGGAGGATGGGCGAAGGCAGCTATGACAGGAAAGAAACTGGGATTTTCCTTTAAGGGGAAGCGCTCAGTCGGAGATCCTGGAAACGATTACATTGCCGGCCTTGCCTGGAAGTTTGGCGAGGACGTGATGACAAAGTTTGAATGGGAAATGGTATCGGGTGCGAAGCTGTCCTGCGAAGTTGTGGTAAACGTGACCACACCGGGCGGCGGAGATACCACAAACATTGATACCCTGGAATTTGAAGTGGTGTGCTACGGAGCCCCGGTTTTTACACCGGCGGGGGGAGCGTAGGCTCTGTTGGAATTGATGTATATACAGTATCCGGGGAAACGGATTTGCTTGGAACTGATGGAAGGAATCACGGTGGAAGGAGATACCGTTACTGGTATGCTGAACTATGTGACGGGGTATACCGGCTTTCATGGTTCTGATCCGGAAGAACAGGAGGGCAATTACCTGGCCCTTTTGTTCCGGGCGGATGGATACCAGCTGTCGGCCTCCCATAGCGGGGGGAAGCATCCGGACAGTCCGGTTCCCCTGGATGGGGACGGGATTTACCTTCTCCGGGTCTCCGAACCCGGTCAGACGATCACTGTACATGCATCCCGGGACAGCTCCCGGCAGAGCCGCACACTTAATCTGGCTGTTACATTAAAAGAAAAGGAGTAGAAACAGAATGGCAAAAGTCGTTGATATTACGGAAAAACTGACATTTGATGGAAACCCCAGACTGGGGATCATGGGAAAAGAACTGGAGGTCCGCGCGGATGCTCCCACCATGCTGAAGGTTATGGGACTGATGGGGCAGGAATCTCCTGGTATAGGAGAAATATTGGAGACATACAGTCTCCTTTTTCCGGAGGAATCCAGAAAAACACTGGAGGAGCTGAAACTGGGATTTAAGGATCTGGTCATCGTGATCCAGGAAGCAGTCAGCCTGATCGCAGGGGAGGAAACTGCACCGGGAGAGCAGTGACCCGTACTACGACCTTTTCGGGGACTGGGATCTGATTGTTTCCAGTTTCCTGTCGCAGTACGGGCTCCGGATCCGGACGAAGGAATTTGAAACAGTCACATGGGACGAGTTCCGGTCCTTGCTGGCCGGTCTCTCCCCGGAAACGCCGCTGGGGAGGATCGTTGCCATACGGTCTGAGACAGATAAAAATGTAATCCATAATTTTACCCGTGACCAGAAGCGCATTTATGATGAGTGGAGGGAGCGGGAGGTGGAGACGATGCCCCAGGAGATGTTTGAGAAGCAGATGGCCAGCCTGGAGCTTATGATGGCCCGGTTATGCGGTTAGGAGGCGGTAAGGATTGAAAAGATAGATGTGAAGCGCGAGAAGGTCCGGTGCCCGTTCTGCGGGCATCCGGTAAACGCCATGAGACAGAGAGACGCCCATTGTTCCGGCGTCTTTTTTAAATGCAAGAACAGAGAGTGCAGAAAAGAGTTTGAGTTAAAGATTTAAGACGCTGTGCCGATGTGCCTGTCTTATGAAAAAGGCAGGTGGAGACATATGGCAGCGGAAAGTGCGGGGCAGATCGGCCTTGATCTGGTGGTGAACCAGGGAGAGTTTAAAAAGCAGCTGGCCGGAATCCAGGGGGTGGCAAAGAAAGCGGGCCTTACCCTGGCAGCGGCTTTTTCCGTAAAAAAGCTGGTGGATTTTGGGGCCAGGTGCATAGAGCTGGGTTCTGATCTCCAGGAAGTACAGAACGTGGTGGATGTAACATTCCCACGGATGTCAAAGCAGGTGGATACGTTTGCACAGGGTGCGGCGGCATCCTTTGGCCTGTCGGAGACCATGGCGAAGAAGTTTACGGGAACTTTCGGGGCCATGGCAAAGGCGTTCGGCTTTAATGAAAGGGCCGCCTATGAGATGTCCACGGCGCTGACGGGCCTGGCCGGTGATGTGGCATCCTTTTACAATATCAGCCAGGATGAAGCCTATACCAAGCTGAAATCTGTATTTACAGGTGAGACAGAATCCCTAAAGGACCTGGGCGTAGTTATGACCCAGAGTGCTCTGGATTCCTATGCGCTGGCCAATGGTTTTGGTAAGACCACAAAAGCCATGAGTGAGGGCGAAAAGGTTGCACTGCGGTATAAATTCGTCCAGGATCAGCTGGCCCTGGCATCCGGAGACTTTATCCGGACGTCCGATGGATGGGCAAACCAGGTCCGGGTCCTGAAGCTCCAGTTCGATTCGTTAAAGGCTACCATTGGACAGGGACTCATCAACGTACTGACACCGGTTATTAAGGTTATCAATGTCATTATCGGGAAACTGATGAGCCTGGCCAATGCATTTAAGTCCTTTACAGAGATGATCACCGGAAAAGGGTCATCTGGCGGCGGAGCAGGCGCAACTGCTTCGGGGATGGAGGCTGTGGCTGAATCAGCGGATAAGGCCAGTGCAGCCGCCGGAGGCGCCGGAAATGCGGCAAAGAAGGCGGCAAAGGATATCAAAGGAGCCACGACCGGGCTGGACGAACTGAATATTATCAGCTCTCCGGATGCTGGTGGTTCCGGAGGCGGCGGAGTATCCGGCGGATATACTGCGGATGAGTTTGATATGGGAGAGCTGGATACAACGGCCATAGAAGAGATGGACGCCGGGTACCAGGGCCTCATAGACAAAATGAAGGAACTTTCCGGACTGGTAAAAAAAGGCTTCTGGGATGGCTTTGGGGATGTATCGGTCCTGGACAGTATAAAAAAATCTCTGGACGGGATAAAAACCAGTCTGAAGAGGATTTTTACAGATCCGGAAGTTCTTTCTGCGGCGGGTAAATTTGCAGATCAGACGGCATACAGCCTGGGGCAGATCAGCGGTTCCGCAGCCGGCATAGGCTTGACGATTGCGGATAATCTGCTTGGCGGTTTTAGTCTTTTCCTGGAACAGAACAACAGCCGTATCCGGGGATATCTCGTCTCCATGTTTGACATTGGAGGGGATATCGTCCGGATTACAGGGACAGCTGTGGAGGCATTCGCGGATATTTTTGAGGTATTCCGCAGTGGTCCGGCAAAGCAGATTACAGCAGATATTATCCAGGTCTTTTCGGATGGATTTACAGGATGTACAGAGCTGGCCGCAAGATTTGGCAGGGATGTCCTGGATCTTATTACCGCTCCGGTTATTAAAAATACCGGACAGATCAAAGATGCATTCCAAGGGATCCTGGAAGCAGTCCAGAGTATCACCTCAGGTATTTCGGGATTATTCCGGAAGACGGTAGACGGTATCCTGGAGGTTTATGACGGGAAAGTACATCCTTTGGCAATGTCCTTGAAGGATGGTATTTCTGAGATCGTGTCTGCGGTCCTGGAAGCGTTCAATATTCATATTCTTCCGGTGATCCAGTACGCCGCAGATCAGTTTACTGTTTTCTGTACAGATGCGCTCCAGCCTCTGATAGAAAAATTCCTGGAATTTGCCGGAAAGGTATCGGAATGCATACAGGCTGTATGGGAAAACGCTCTGAAGCCATTCGTTCTCTGGTTTGTCGAGAACGTATCTCCAGTAATTGCCGACGGACTTAAGAGAGCCACAGATGCTTTCTATGATTTCTGGACACGGATCAGCCAGATCATAGGGTATCTTCTGGACGCCCTGGGAGGTCTGATTGATTTTCTCACGGGCGTATTTACTGGTGACTGGAAAAAGGCATGGACCGGAATAAAAACATTCTTCTCGTCTGTCTGGAATGCGATGAAGTCGCTGCTTATAACGGTGCTCACGGCAATCGTTTCGTTTATCGGTGCGAAGCTGAGTGCCGTGAAAAACCAGTGGACCCTTATCTGGAATGCGATCCGCGCCTTCACGGACACCCTGTGGAATGCTATAAAAAATCTGGCTGAAGCTGTCTTTACAGCGATCCAGTCAAAGATTTCTGCGGTATGGGCCGTAATCCGTAATACGACGGAGACGATCTGGAATGGGATCCGGTCATTCTTTACGTCCACATGGACCGGGATCAAGGACACAGTCAGCAGTCTGGCAGACGGGATCCGTGATAAGATCCAGATGGTCATGGATGCAGTAAAGGCGGGAATCCAGACTGCCCTGGACAGCATTCGGGAGAAGTGGAGCAGTGTCTGGAATGGCCTTAAAGAGACCACAATTTCCGTTTTCGACGGAATGAAGGATGGAATCAGGGGCGGGATCAACGGCATTCTCAAGGGAGTCGAGACCATGGCCAATGGAGTCATAAAGGGACTGAACCGGATGATCGATGCCCTCAATAATCTGAGCTTTGATATTCCGGACTGGGTGCCGGGCCTTGGAGGAGAAAGCTTCGGGCTGGATATTCCGACTCTTCGTGAGATCCAGATCCCAAGGCTGGCCAAAGGCGGCTTTGTGCGGGCCAATACCCCACAGCTGGCCATGATCGGCGACAACCGGCATTACGGGGAGATCGTAGCACCGGAAGACCGGATGCAGGAGATGGTAAACCGGGCAGCGCTTATGGCCTCCCAGGCCAACAGCGGTATGAGCGATCAGTATCTGGCCCTCATGGTGGAGCTTCTGAAGCAGATCATCGAACTGATTGAGGCCATGGACCTGACGGTGAATATTGACATCCGGGAAATTAAGAAAAAGCTGACAGACCTTGATAAACGTACAGGATTCCAGTTGCGGACAACATAGGGAGGTGAAAGTGTGTGGCTGTAATAACGATCAACGGAAAGGAATTTCCGGCCCCGGACCTGGGGGCGAATCTGGTTGTTGCCACGAATGTATCGGATGGAAAAAACGCCCTGGGTGAGTTTGTGGGCCAGAAGGTGGGCCGGGACCAGCACAAGTTCGACAGCCTCCAGTGGAAACTTCTGGATGCTGCCACATGGGCGGCCATTCTCCAGGAGTTTGACCGTTTTGTGGTATCGGCCAGGATCCCGGATATGGTACATAACTGTTTTATGACCATCCGGATGTATCCGGGAAACCGGACGGCAACTCCGGTGGCATTTGACAGTGATGGCCTCCCGGTCCTGTACCGGGACTGTAAGGTAAATCTCATTGACTGCGGGGTGATGGAATAATGCAGACGGCAAGCCAGGCGTATAAGGCAGAAATGAAAAAGCAGCTCCGGGACAGATCGTATATCCGGGTAACAATTGGGCTGATCAACCAGGAGGCCCAGGCCTCCGCCAGTGTGCCGTACCCGGAACGGTATACCTATTACAGCAATCTAGGGATGCCACTCAATAATTACCAGGTGGAGGAACTGTATGCGGCCTGTGACCAGGATTACAGCCAGGTGGACGGCAGCATGTATTTCCTCCCCAGAAGGGCGGAGGACGTGGTTTTAAACCAGGGGATCGTTTCAGAGTCGCTTCTGGGACCCGTCGAACTCCGTTTTCCCCTGCCATATGACATCCGTGGGCTGACCATTGAGTTTGGGAAGGCCTGGCCTGTGGATTTCAGGGTCGAATCAGACCAGAGCACTGTGGAGGTAAAGGGGAACGCCTCCGGACATTTTGTCACGGAGGAGATTTTCGACAACACCACCTGGCTACGGATCGTACCGGAAACCATGGTCAATGGGCAGGGGCGGCTCCGGATCCACCAGATCACCATGGGAATCGGAATTTATTTTGATAACCACAAGATCCTGTCGGCCACCAAAAAGGAGCATGTGAGCCCGATCATGGAAGAGCTGCCCACTCTGGATTTTGACCTCACAGTGAATAATAAAGACCGGACTTTTGATATTGAAAATGAGGATTCGGCGGTTAATTTCCTGGAGATCGGCCAGGAGATCCGGGTTCTGTATGGCCAGGAGCTGGAGAATGGGGATACAGAATGGATCCCCGGGGCAACGGTCTACCTGCGGGAATGGTCAGCGGATGACGAGCGGATGAGCTTTTCGGCATCGGACCGGTTTGAGGACCTGGACGGAACGTATTACCAGGGGACCTACCGCCCGGAGGGGATTACCCTGTATAACCTGGCGGTCAATGTGCTGGAGGATGCCGGGGTAGACAGCCGGACTTACTGGCTGGATGGATATCTCCGGGACGTGACGGTAAACAATCCGCTTCCTCCGGTTCCGCACAGGGAGGCCCTTCAGATGATCGCCAATGCCGGAAGGTGTATCCTGTACCAGGACCGGAACGGGAAAATCTGTATGAAATCCAGTTTTATTCCGGATATGGAGGCGCGTGCGGGTGCGGAAACCTACTTCAGCAGCGCGGCCAGTGTTCTGGAAAAAACCAGGAAAGAAGCCTATGCCATGACTGGACGGAATTTTACAGATGTGAAACCGGCTCAGTTTTTCCTCCCCCGGGAGGGTGGAGATACCGGCCGGATCCAGAACGGGTATGTATCAGAAGCAGTGGCCGGAGAGGACGGCCGTTTCCAGGAAAATCCCCAGGTGGAAATTGTTCTGGAGGCCAGGTATAAGTGCTTTGGCCTTACTCTGGTTTTCGGCCGGAATCCTCCGGGCGAGGTGGTTTTCAGATCCTATCTCGACGGAGACCTGGCGGAAGAGTATACCGTTTCGGAAATCGACGGGGTTACCGTTATCAGCCATGAATTTCCGGATTTTGACCGTCTGGTCCTGGAGTTTACGAAAGGTACACCGTTTAACCGTGTGGTTCTGGACCAAATAGAGTTCGGAGAGAGCACGGATTATGAGCTGTCCTACGGAACAGAACTGACCAGAACACCCAAAGGGACGCAGCTTGCCAGGGTACGGGAGCTCCAGGTGCTGCGGACGCTTTACAGCCCAAGTGCGGAGGAAAGCAAGGAGCTGACACGGGAGACGGTGGAGATCACTTCGGCGGATAACCGGTATACTTTTTATTTTTCCAATGCTTCTTATGAGTTTTCATGCGCGATTACAGATGCCGGGGCGGGGCAGACGGCCAGAATCGTAGACAGCAGCAGTTATTACGCTACAGTGGAATTTTCCGGGATCTCCGGTTCCTGTGAGGTTGTGATCATGGGGAAAGAATATGCGGTCTCCCAGGCAAAGATCAGCCGTCAGACAGGCTTGCAGGGAAGTCTGGAGGTGTGGGAGAATCCACTGGTTTCCAGCCCCATACATGCGGCAGATCTGGCGGACTGGGTGGGGGATTATCTAAAGGCAGACCGGGAATATGACCTGGAATACCGCGGGGATCCCAGGATCGACACGAATGATCTGGTTTTTCTGGAAAATAAGTATGCGCCCGATCTTCTGGTGCGGGTTTACGACCACACGCTGAAATTCAACGGGGCCCTGGCCGGAACGATCAAAGCGAGGAGGGATATGAGTGGCGTGGCAGCAGCCAAAAACAGACTGGAAAGAAAGTGATTATTTCAATGTGGAGGATTACAACCGGATCAAGGGCAACCTGAACGAACTGCACCGGATGGCCCTGGTATACTGGGAGGAATTTCCATGGGATGAGATGGGAGAGGACAAAACCTGGGAAGACTATGGTTTTTACTCCGATGAGATCAACTGCTTTGAGTCCAATGTGGAACATATCTGCGGGGGGACATATCCTTTTCCAGTGGGGGAAAGAAAGGTGTTTTATGATAACCAGCCGTTCATCGACTGGAAGGAATTAAACCGGGTGGAATCAGCGTGCCTGATGATTTATGAGAATATCAGAAATGTTATAAACGGCCGGAGACGTCTGGCCTTTAAACTGGGAAGGAGGGAAGTACCTTGTTAAAAACAGATTACAGGGATGACATGTTTGCCGGGGCAAGAAAATATGCAATGACAACCAATGATGATAAAACAATCTCGTTGATTGACATGACTGAGTATACACAGGAGGGGGATTTTTTTGGAGCCAATGACATCAATGCATCCAATACGGAAATCAACCGCCTGGGAAATGCCGTGGTGGTCAGCCTTCCGGCGTCCGGATGGAGCGGTTCTCTTCCATACGGACAGACCGTGGCGGTACCGGGGGCAAAGGCTACGGATGTGGTCGGGATTCACCCATATACGCCAAAGGAACTCCCTGCGGCTACAGTGAAGCAGTATAGGAAATTGGCCGGAATGATCACGGACGGGGAGAGCGGAGACGGAACTATGGCCTTTTATTGCGGAGAAAAGAAGCCGGATGCAGACTTCCAGGTCATGCTTACCGGAGTAAGTATCCAGAAAGGAGATATCTAATGGCAAAAGCAGTTATTATGGGAGGCGGAGGCGGCGGAGCGTCATCGGACGAGCTGACTGCCGCCAGAGGAGATGTATTAAAAGGGAAGACGGCGGTTACAAGCGACAGCAGCGATGAGCCGGTGGAGGGAACGCTGGAGCTGACCGGGGATGCGGCGGATTCCCATGTCCTGTCTGGGAAAACCTATTACAATAAGGACCCGAAAACGAGGCGGGCCGGGACGATGCCGAACCGCGGGGCTGTGGCCCAGGAGCTGGCAGCAGGCGGGAGCTATACAGTTCCGGAGGGATACCATAACGGCGGTGGAAAGGTAACGGCAAAGAGCCTGGCATCGCAGACGGGAGGAGCCACGGCAGCGGACGGGGATGTCCTGTCCGGCAGGACCTACTGGAAAGACGGTGTGAAACGCACCGGGACTATGGCTAACCGGGGAGCCGCCGGAACGTCACTGAATGCCGGGGGAAGCTACACGATCCCCGCCGGGTACCATAACGGATCCGGCCGGGTGACGGCCAACAGCCTGGCGTCGCAGACCTCTGCCAATGCGGCGGCGGGGCACATCCTGTCTGGAAAGACTGCGTGGGTCAATGGTTCTAAAATTACAGGCACACTTGCAATTCAGTCAGCAATTTCTTTTAGCGCAGCCGCTCTCTCAGCTACATCAATTAGGATTAGTTGGAAAAATCCTTCGAAAGGTCCATGGCAGGGAGTTTTCATTCAGATGAGTACATCTGGAAATCCAGGAGCGAGCGGCGGAACAAGGAAATATACTGGGGCGGGAAATAATCCGAGCCAGGCCGGTGGAAGTAACTATGTTGATATTACTGGATTAGCTGCTAATACGACATATTATTTTACCTGCACAAGCTACTGTAACAATCTCGGGAACGGAGTTAGTTATAACGTTAGTGCCGTGACTCCAAAGTCATTTAAGCAGGAGTTAAACGAAATACTTCCGTTTAACTACTTCGCAATTGGAAGACTCCTTACCAGTGACCGCGTAGTTATGAGATCTACTATAAATGATATGACCGAAGATAGCATAATCATTCCAGGTTCTCCATATCAAACTTCTGGCACTATCTATGACAATACTGACATTAGCCAAGACGTTAACGGTGTTAGACATTACGGAATTGACCTTGTTTATGGTTATTCAGGTTCATGGCCAAACATTACAGAAGAGCAGAAAGCACTGCTAATGCAGTACAAGGCCAGAATAAAGTATAAGTCCGGAAACACTGTGGATCTTGGAAAAATAGTCGGCGTTTTTAACTATTTCTTTAGCCAAGGAGCACTTAAGTACAAGGAATTAATACTGGTTTTTGAAAAAGCAACCAAAGGTTTCGGCGCAAATTATGGAGAAGTTTATGGTGGAACGATGACCTTTTATAAGTAGTAGGCACGCTGAATCATTAAATGATTCAAAATGGATTTGAAGAATACGATTAAATAGATTTATCTGATTTTTTAGAAAAAAGGAATGGAGGTGATACCAATGGATGAGGCTGTAAAAGCGGAGCTTGCCAGGCTACGGGATGAGGACAACCGCCAGAATCACCGGATCGATGATCTGGAGCAGTCTGTAAAGGCGATCCAGGACCTTACGATCTCCGTCCATGCCCTGGCCCAGGACATGCGGCAGATGTTATCAGAGCTTAAGGACCAGGGCTCACGGCTGGAGCGGTTTGACGGCCGCCTGGAGGCCCTGGAGCAGCAGCCGGCAAGGAGATGGCAGCGGATGTCGGACAAGGTCCTGGACACGGCCGTGGGGATCCTGGCCGGTGCTGTGATCACAGGGCTTGCAATGCTGGCCGTGCAGTATATCAGATAATGAAAGGGGAAAAATAGAATGGATTTTAGCGGAATCATGCAGTACATATCGTATCTTTTGGTGGCCATCGGCGTGATGGCCTTTGCGGTGTCTACAATTACCCAGGTGGTCAAATCCTGGCCGGGCTTAGATAAGCTCCCCACGTCAGCGGTGGTGATCGTGCTGTCCCTGGTGCTGTGCCCGGTGACCTTTGTGGCGCTGATGGCGTGGATGGATCGTGAGATCACCTGGTATATGGTCTTTGCGTGTATGATCGGGGCCTTTATCGTGGCGCTGGTGGCTATGGATGGATGGGAACGGCTCAAAGAGATCTGGGACCGGACAGGCTACCAGAAAAGGCCCATGGACAAGTCTTAAGGAGGTGATCCGGTATCTCCTGGCCGGCGGGGTTAAGCCGGATGTTTATTGCGACGTCGCAACAGATTTGGCCTAGGATTATCCCCTGGGCCTTTTTTGATTGGAGGAAAATCATGGGAAAAGAAATTACAAAGCTGATCGAGCAGGCATTATCCTGGAATGGCTATCTGGAGAAAAAGAGTAACCGGGACCTGGATAATTTTACGGCCAACGCCGGGAATAAAAACTATACATGCTTTGCCCGGGACTACAAATTACATACCGGTCAGAGCCTCCAGGGCCAGCCCTGGTGCGCCATGTTTGTGTCTGAGGTATTTGTCCAGGCGTTTGGCCTGGAGGCCGCCAGGCGGCTCCTGGGCGGTGATTTGTACCACTACTGCCCGACCGGGGTGGCACAATTAAAAAAAGCCGGCCGGTGGAGCCGGACCCCGGAGCCTGGAGCCGTTATCTTTTTTACCAACGGCCAGCGGTCGCACCATACCGGAATTGTAACGGAGGTAACATCCTCACGGGTCAAGACCATCGAGGGCAACACGTCCGGCGCATCCGGTGTGATCCCTAATGGCGGCGGGGTCTGCCGGAAGTCCTACCGCAAAGACTACGGCCAGATCCTGGGATACGGGATCCCGGACTGGAGCCTGGTGGAGCCTGCAAAAAAATCCGGCTGGATCCAGGAGGCCGGTGCCTGGAGATATTATCACGGCGATACTGGCGAGCCAGTACGCAATGACTGGCACCAGGATCCCGATGGCCGGTGGTACTGGTTTGATGGCGCAAGCGCAATGGTCACCAACGCATGGAGACAGGATAAGGCTGGTAAGTGGTATTACCTTGGCTCTGATGGTGCAATGGTCACCGGAAGGCTCATGCAGATCGGTGACGAGGTGTTTGCCTTTGGGGCTGATGGAGTTATGCTGCAGGGCGAGATCCGATGCCGATGCAATGAGCGAGGGGCGCTGGCGGTTATATAAAGGTTGCATAAAAAAGAGATTACAACTCCTATTCCATAAGAAAAAACGGCGGAGAAATCCGCCAGAACATCGTACCATCTTCGCATATCAAAATTATGTCCCAAAAATGTCCCAGAATCCCTTGAAAAGCCTTGATTTACAGCTATTAAAAAGATGCCTTTTAATCAAGTTGTCCGGGGTTCGAATCCCCGATGTCTCATGTATTGCGGAAAGCCTTGTAAATAGGTTTTCCGTTTTTTATGTGTAGTTCGTGGTTAGTGTATAATTATCATTGGCAAATATAGGAACTATTCCTAAGACAAAAAAGGGAAACAGAGAAAATCCCTGCTTCCCAATCACACAGTTTTTCTTTATGATGTTAACTGCTAAGAAAAACATGTAAAGGAAACTGTATGATGAAAACTATTGTAGAGGAAAAACCAATATCTTTCAAGGAGTTGGAGCAAAAAATATTTTCTTATGTATGTGAGCTGGGCAGAGAGATCACAACTGCCATGCTGGAGGCTTATGATAAGGAACTGGCAGAGGGAAGGGATAAAAAGAATTACCGGGATAAAGGGATCCGCACCACCACGATAAAAACAGTCTACGGTGAAGTCAGCTATGGCAGGCACGTCTATCAGACAAAACTTGAGGATGGAAAGAAAGCCTGTGTGTATCTGCTGGATGAAGCCATGCAGATGGAAAAGATAGGCCTGATCTCCACAAACCTGGCAGAGAAGCTGGCCATGACGGTAACAGAAGCGCCGTACCGCGTTACAGCAGAGACAATAAGCAGCACCTGCGGCCAGAGCATCAGTGCCGGCGGTGTGTGGAACGTGATGCAGCGGTTGGGTGAAAGGATCAGCGAAGAGGAAGAACATGCTGTAAAACAGATGCATGCGGACCAGTCAGAGGGAAAAAAGGAGATTCCGGTACTGTTTGAAGAAATGGATGGCGTATGGCTGTCCATGCAGGATGAACAGCATAAAAAGATGAAAAAACAGGAAATGAAGGTCTTTACCATGTATGAAGGCTGGGATGCGGAGAAAGAAAAGCAGGGCCGCAGCAGCCTGGTGGGAAAAACCATGCTTGCGGGGATGGAGAAAAGTAAGAAATTCCATGAAAAGCGGGAGGCCTGTATTTGCAAGAAATATGATGCGGATGAGATCGGCCAGCGCATCTTAAACGGAGATGGAGGCAGCTGGATCTACGAGCCATATGACCCGGAAGCAATCTTCCAGTTAGACAGATATCATGTATATCAGGAGATCACATGGAAGATCCGTGATAAGAAAGCGCAGAGAGAAATCCGGGAACTGTTTGATACAGGCAAGCCGGAGGAAATGCTGGAATATATACAGATATATGCGACCAGCGTAGAAAGCCCGGATGAAAAGGATAAAAGCAGCCAAAAGGCCTGGGAATTATATCAATATCTGGAACGTAACAGGGAAGGTCTGCTGCCCTACGATAAAAGGGGGATAAAGATAGCAGCCCCGCCGGAAGGGATTCTTTATAAAAGGATGGGTGTGCAGGAAAATCAGAATTGTACGGTGATCACGCTGAGGATGAAGAACCGAAGGATGCGCTGGTCGGTAAACGGAGCCAATAACCTTGCCAAGATCCTTTACCAAAAAGAAAACAAGGAATTGATTGAGACGATAGAGCGATATACGGATGGCTTAGTGTTCACAATGCAGATGCAGGAGATCGTGGAAACATTAAGTGCCGCAAAAGCTCCAAAGAAGGACGGGAAAGGAAATCCGTATGTGGATGTGGTAAATGTGCATATGCCGCTGCTTGAAGCGATACAGACAGCATCCAGAAAGGCGTTTAAGAGAGTGTTCTGTTGTTAAACAAAGGAAAACCCATAGGGTCTATTTGGCATACCCAAAAACAGAAAAAATATCATAAGGAAAAAATGAAGTGGGTAAGTTGCCAACGATTACTTGACACAAACGTAGTTCGTGTGCCGGATTGTAAAAAATATCTGAATATGGTATAATTTATTGTAATGTATCTATTTAAATTAAATAATGCTGTATACTATATGATAGAAGTTATTTATTAAAGGAATTGACATGACTCTGCTCCAATTAAGATATTTTATTGAAACAATCCATACTGGAAGCACTCAAAAAGCCGCTGAGAAGCTGAATATTTCACAATCCGCTATTTCTGTATCCATTCGGTCTCTAGAAAAAGAATTGGGATTGACCTTGTTTAATAGAACGTCCCGGGGTCTGGTCTTGACAGAAGAGGGAGAAGAGCTTCTAAAAAGGGGAAGAGCAGTTTTAGAGCAGTTTGACTTGATGATATCAGATATGGAAAAGTATTCTGCCGTCCGCAGGCAGATAAGAATAGGAATGCCGCCTTTAGTGAGTTTAAGTCACTGGCCGGATCTTTTTTGCTGTCTGAATAAGGCCTTTCCAGAGGGAGCTTTCGAAACGGTGCTGGAAACACGACTTATACTTTTAGAAATGCTGAAAACCAATAGGATTGATCTGGCAATTATGAACTCGAGAATGCCGGAAACTGATTTTTCAGGATTGAATTATAAATTTCTTTCTCCGGATGATCAGAGATCCGTGACCATGTCGATTGAAAATCCTCTGGCGGTCCATCAGACGCTTACGTATGCAGAATTGGTCCATGAACCTCTTCTTGGATATCAGAAAGGGGATGAAAAGACGAAAATGCTTCGTAAGCTATATGCTTCCTATGGTGTGGAGCTTCATTATATCCAGGAATGTACACAGCTTTCTGTATTGATTGAGCTGCTAAAGAAAAATGTTGGAATTGCTTATCTAAACGAAAGAGTTATCCGAGATTGTGAGGAACTGGTAAATATCCCTATTTCCGATGCGGGGGACAAAGGGAATTTTTATCTTATATATTCCAGAAAGATATCAGAAAAAATCTGTTGTGTAGTGGCAGATTATTTTAAGAATATAATGAAAAAGCCGGAATCTGTAATATAGAAGATTCCGGCCTTTATATTAGATTTCCTGGTCTCTGTATACCAGGATTCCGTTCTTGATGGTCATCATATTTTTCAGAAACTGATGTCCTGTCTTTATGACTCCTGTATAATCTCCGAATACAACAGGCTCGTTTAAGAGCCGGATGACAGCCAGATTGGCAGGCCGTCCTACAGAAATTTCTCCTTCAGAATCCTCCAGTCCCATCCATTTAGCAGGTATCCTGGTCACACAATCCAGTATACGTGAGAATTCCATCCCCATATCCATATATTTTGACATGATATGGAGAAGATTATAGGAGTTTGGTCTGCGATACAGGCTATTAATAGTTTGATCCGTGCTGATGATATCAGGATAAAAGTGTTCATTTAAGGCCTGTTCCGCTACGGAGAAGGCAAAGTGGGCGTTGGCATTGGCGGCATCCATGAGGACACCACGTTCATGAGCTGCCTGAACGGCTTTAGAGACGCATCCGTTTGGATCAATGACTGTGCTTCCTTTTCCCATGAATACATGGGCCAGCACATCACCCTTACGGAGCAGATTTACCATATCATCCAGGCTTCCAGGAGGATTTGTACAGTGGACCATAATGGGCAGCCCCAATTCTTCAGCAAGGTCAATGGCAGCCTCCAGAGGCTTAAGGCCCAGTTCTCCGGCAATCTCCGCGCCCTGACGTATTTTCAGTCCGATGATTTCTCCTTTATATTTTACGGCCAGCTCCCGTATTTTACCTCGGTCGAATAGGCCTGGATCAATATTTTCATTGATTCTTCCGCTGAGTACACCTGTAGAAGAAACATTGAGAAGAGTCTTGATTTGGAGCCGTGATGAATCTATGACAGCCCTCCTTTTTTCATAATTGGCGGCTCCAGCGCTCCCGCAATCAAGAGCAGCAGTTACCCCAGAGGAAAAACAGGACGCTTCTGCGGAAGTACCAAAGGCAGCCAGTGGATAAATGTGGGTGTGCATATCGATCAGACCTGGGAGTACCATTGCTCCGGACACATCGATTACATTGGTCAGCCGTCCTATAGTTTGTTCATTTTCATGGATAGGACCAATGCAGGCAATTTTCCCATTTTCGATGGACAGGTCTTTCTGAATGGCACTGCTTGTGGCAGAGTCCCAGATAAGTCCATTTTTTAGTATGATCTGATACATAAAGAGTCACTTCCTTCTTAAATATTTAAAAGCTCAGTGTTAAAAACCACCAATGTTTGGGAAGAACAGGAATACAGAGACAACTGCCCCAGCCATTGTAAAGAGTACAAATGGAACGCTGAATTTTAAGGAGTCACTGAGTAATTGTTCAGAGGTTGCATGGGCCATGGCACAAGCTGAGGAACCGGACGGAAGCAGGATCGCACACCATGCCAGTTTTCTTACAACAATCACAAAAGGAACCGGATTCCAGCCAGCAGCAATAGCCATTGCTGCGACGATGGGACAGAGAACCGCGTTGGTGGCGATGTTTGACATCAGTGAAGTCATAATCACTGTGGCGATCATGACGACAAAAAAAGCAAACATAGGAGAAGGATTGCTTCCCATCAGCTTCAGGACTGCATTTCCAAGAATCTCTCCGGCTCCTGATGCTCCAAGGGCATTGGACATGGAAAGAATGCCGATGACCATAAAGGAAGTGGGAGAGCAGACGGAAAGGACCATATCGCGGTTTGGAATCGCCTTTGTGTACAGAAGGATCAGATCTGCAATGATCGGCACGCCGTACACGAAGTTTCCAAGCTGATTGGAAAGAAAGAGTGCGATCATGGTGCCACCGAAGCAGAGATAAACGATGGTCTCATCTCTTTTTGAAAGAGGAGCCTTGGAAGCAGCAGACTTCTTCTGTCCATTGTTTTTTTTGGTCGTGGATAAGATAGCGCGTCCCTTCTGCGGTTGGATCTTATAGCCGATCAGGCACCAGATGAATCCAAACAGGAACATGGGGATTCCCATCTTAAATGGGTCCCACATGGTAACAAGCTGGCGCGCGTCAGTGATCATGCCCTCATAGAAAGCGTTCATAGCGGTATAGCTTACCAGTGCGCTTCCCATGGGAAGTACACCCATAGACATGCCGGCGATACCAGCAATGGGAACGCACAGACGATCGGATGAGATTGCGTTTTCATTTCCAAGAGTAGCAACGAAGGTCATCATCAAAGAAACAGTAACAGCACTTGGGAAGAAGTTACCAAACAGGAAAGCAACTCCAAAAATACAGAGAACAAGAAAAATGCCCTTTTTCCCCTGGAGTGAGTTCAGGATCTCCTGCATTTTTTTTAATAAAGAGGTCCTGGCAAAGGCGGCTGACAGGCCATACATGCCGACCATTAGGAAAATGACCTGATTGGTCAATCCAGAAAAGGCTGCGCCAATGTCTCCCTTATAGTAAAACAGGAATAACAGGATACAGGTCGTAATTCCTGTGATTCCGAAGGACCACTTGTTCATCAGAAGACTGACGATGAAAATTCCAAGAATGATCAATACGATGGTAGATTGTGACATTGTAATTCCCTCCTTCATTTTGATAAAAAATGTGGAAATTTAATACGGAATGCAAAATTTGAAGAAAATTACAAATATATGAGTTTAAAATAACATTTTTTGTCAATAATGCCAAATAGAAAAAATGCTTTGGGATATGAAATTTTTATATTGGATATTTTATGGATCAGGTGCTATCGTAATCAAAAGATGTGGGAATTTTTTATGGATTTGCAGGAAATACATTAAAAATTCGGTGAAAGAAAAGGAGAATTCTTATGGAACTTGCAAAGACATTATCAGTGAGCTCATGAAAAGTCCGTTACTTCGCATTTAATGCCCTGGAAATTAAAATGCCCGATGGAAAGACTCTGGTGGTCGATCCGTGTCTGGAAAAAGAAGGACATTTCAGCTGTGGATATGATGTGGATGACCTGGAGGGGTGTGATTATGTTTTTCTGAACCACTCCCATGGGGATCATGCGGCGTCTCTGGGAAAGCTGTATGATAAGTACCATCCTCTGATCATGGCCCATGCAGTCACCAGCTTTAATCTTGCCAGATTATATGATATTCCTTATATCCGCTTTATTCCGTTTGTAAATGGGGATGAATATGATTTTGACTCCTTTAAGATCCAGGTCGTACCAGGAAGGCACAACAATCTTGTGCCTGGAAATTTTATGGTGCGGCCTTCAGGACGACGGGATGAATTGTGCGGCACCCGGGTCATGAACATGAAGCATGGGTCTGAGCTGGAGAAGGAGCTGGGAGATATGGGGACCATGTATGGAAGTAATTTTCTGCTTACAACTGCCAATAATCTGCGGGTAGGTTTTTATGCGGGAAATGCCGGAATGGAGGATCCACAGGAAAAGAATTTATGGACGAGACTCCGTCCGGATGTTATATTTGCCCATAGAGCCAAATTTACCACAGGGAATTTGTCGGCTTCCCAGAGTGTCCAGAAAATGGCAGATGTTCTGGAGATTACAGGAGCCAGGATTCTGATTCCTATACATATTGAGGACGCGTATTCCGGGAAGTATGATCCAACTGAATACGTATATCAGGTCAATAAGGCCTGTGAAGAAAGAAATATCCTTGGACGCATGATGTTTATGGAACGTGGACAGTGGTATCAGTTCTCCACTATGGTTTCAATGCTTTAAAAGGAAAGAGAAAGAAGCGCGGAAAATGAAAGTTTCGATCATTAAAGAACCAGAATTTTATAAATCTGTGATCCGGATCATGCTGCCGGTGGCTCTGCAGCAGGCCATCAATATGGGCGTTAATATGATGGATACCATGATGCTGGGCTCCTTTGGGGAGATCCAGCTGTCGGCATCCAGCCTTGCAAATCAGTATTATAATTTTTTTACGATTCTGTGCATGGGGATCATCGGGGGC
>ENA-ORRL01000438-ORRL01000438.1-human-gut-metagenome-genome-assembly--contig:-NODE-438-length-46031-cov-50.868083_pt1 | contig 46031 bp, 65 predicted proteins | sample MGYA00242175_ERZ509134 | MGnify/ENA primary metagenome ERZ509134 (study PRJEB26280, sample SAMEA2338660) | human gut metagenome | biome: human gut; feature: human-associated habitat; material: faeces... | reverse complement strand
TGAAAGCGTTGATGTGTGAAGCGGGGCAGATCGGTGTGTTCCTTATCAATGGAAACGGTCAAATCGCTTGTGATAAGACGGGTGAGAATTTGCACGGTTTCCCGGTATGGTCGCTGTTTATCGGTGATAAGACTATCGGAGGTTTGGAAGCTCCGGATAGCAATGCTATTACGTGGAACTTCATGCCTAATTGGTCGGACAACTTCACTATCGTGAAACCTGAGTTTAACCCTCTGACTCAGTTAGTGCCTTCTGCGGGTGTAGGCGGATGATAGCTAAAAAAACGTATATTTCCCTCAGTTGTGAAGAACTGGGGGAAACTCGTTTATTCGATATTGAACACGCTGAGAGACTTTTGGGAATGGTTAATAATGGAGGGTGGCATATACCGGAGGACTCAGAATTTAAATTAAATGAAAATGGGAAAATCATTAGACGAAATAAGGGAGATATACAGACATCCGGAGGGGATCAGTCAAATAGCGAAAGCAAAGGAACACGAAGAAAGAATAGCGTTTCACACACGGGTGAGAACGAGTGATGATCGTAATAAGCCAGTAATTGACTTTCTTTCTAAGGTTAAGACGTGGATAGCGAAAGATAAATATGATATTTTCCTATCTATGTTCCATTTCCCGGTTAAAACAAATGGTGTTACTTCTGAGATATTTGACAAACTGAGCCGTGTTTTTGATGGTAGGAATCCGGTTTATAACTATCAGTTTAAATCATCTGAGGATCGGGATGACTGGGAGTATTACCGAAAGGATATTTTAAAAGAACCTTCGGTTTGGAGTACGGACGGTTGGGATAATTTCAAGCATAGAATTAACTCTGTTTTGGTCGTTGATATGCCGGAGGTACAGGTAGGAGAAAAGCCAGAGCCTTATTTTTTTTGGTTGCCTATCGCAAACGTACTTTCTTATCGCACATGTGGGAAAGACTGTAATTTGATGGCTTATATCATGTACGTAACGGACGAAAATAAGATCGTCTATATTGATGAAGAACGTTATGTAAGATTTGATAAAACGAGGGAAAACGACTTGATTTTAGAGGTTGACAATATGCACGATTTGGGATATTGTCCGGCTCGTTTCTTTTGGTCTGACTCTATTTCATTGAGTGAACCCGACATTAAAATAAGCCCTATAACGAGCGAACTCGACTCTTTCGACTGGTATCTTTATTATTCTACGGCAAAGAAGCATTTAGATTTATACGCATCTTATCCGATTTATTCCGGTTATGAACGTGATTGTCACTATGAGTCACACGATGGCAAAGAAAGGTGTGATGATGGTTTTTTAAAGAACGAAAAAAACGAGTGGATTACAGGTGTAGATGGAAAACCGATGGCGTGCCCGATCTGTTCAAGCAAGCGTTTGAGGGGTGCAGGCTCTTATGTTGAGATACCTATCCCGGACGAAATACACAACGTTCCCGATTTGAAAAACCCTATCACGATGTTATCCGCTGATACCGGGTCACTCGAATATAACGTAAACGAAGAAAAGAGGCTGAGAGAGGAACTTGTAAGATCGGTGACTGGTGGGGGAGGTGAATTAAACAGGTCTGAGGCTATTAATGAAAAGCAAGTTAAAGCAGGTTTTGAGTCGTTGACAACTAAACTAAACAGAATCAAACGAGGTTTCGAAGAAGCGCAAACATTCGTAGACTCTACTATATGTTTACTCCGTTATGGTGATAGCTTTGTTTCTTGCAATATTAACTACGGTACTGAGTTCTATATCTATACACCGGAAGAGCTTTCAGATCGTTATAAGATCATGAAGGAAACAGGAGCGTCTGAGGCGGAACTTGATGCACTGAGGCAACAGATCATCGAAACGGAGTATCGGAACGATCCTACACAGATGCAAAGGTTATTAATCCTTAACGAGATAGAGCCTTATTCACACTTAACGAGAGAAGAAGCAGTAAATCTGTATAAAGAAAGCGTTATAAGTGAGGAAGATTTGCGAGTTAAATTAAACCTTCCTACATTTGTGCGTAGATTTGAAAGAGAGAACATGAATATCATTGAGTTCGGTTCTGCACTTGACTATAAAAAGAAAATTGAAATAATTATTAACACTTTAAAAAAGTACGCAAATGGTTTACAGAACAGATCAGTTAGATCAACTGAATGAAAGTAATTACGTTTGCCCGCAGGATGAAGTTAAATTGTATCACGTTATTCAAGAAGTGAAAGAATTTAATCCGAAAACAGGGCAAAGAATCAGCATCCCGGTGTTGCAAAAATACAAGCGAAAGACTTTTGAACTTGATATTTTGCCGAGACTGCCAAGATTGGGTTATACATTGAGAGTTGTTTTCGACCCGGTTAAATATGAATCTACAATTTCAGAGGCAAGACGAGCCGCAGAACTGGCAGCGAGAGCTGAGGCAAAAATGAAGGCAGACGAAGAACTGAAAAAGCAAATTAGACGTGAAGAAGCTGCAAAACTTCGTGCGGAGTTGAAGAAATAAAAAGAGAAAGGAGAAAAGTAATGTTAACAGTAGATTTGCTTAGACAGAATAAAGCGTTATCGGAGCTATCGGATGAAGTTCTTAACGCTATTTCAGAACTTTCTAAAAACGATGAAGCGCAGACGGTTGCGGCAAATGTCAGAGAAACCGAAAACAGTATTGCTACTCAAATGAAAGAGGCTTTTGGCATTGAAGGTGTAACCGATCTTGATTTGAAAACCGCAATTGAGTTTGTCAAAACAAAGATTTCTAAATCGGATACATCGGCTTTTGAAAAGCAGATTAACGATCTGAAAGAAGAGCTAAAAGCGGAGAGAGCCAAAAAGGGAGGCGAACGGGATACAGATAAAATCAATCAGCTTACAGCCGAACTAAACGACACCAAGCAAAAATTTGCTGAGTTGAACAACCAACTTTCAGAGAAAGAAAAGGAGTTTAACGATAAGTTGAACGATTACAAGATCACTTCTTACATTTCAAGCGCAATGCAGGGGATGAAGTTTAAGAAAGATATTTCAGAGCCAGTTCTAAACGTTGTGAAGCAACAGGCGGTTAACTTGCTTAAAACTCAATTCTCACCAACTTTGCAAGGTGACGAAGGTTCTGAAAGTCTTATTTTCATGAAAGACGGTGTACCTTACAACAACCCTGCAAACAGTCTGAAACCGTTTACCGCATCAGAGCTTCTGTCTCAACAGTTTGAACAGTTCGGTGTTCTTGACAAAGGTAGACAGGCAGGCGGTGCGGGAAGTTCCGGAGGCGGACAGGGTAACGGTAGCTTGCTTGATTTAAGCGGTTGCAAAACCAAAGTAGAGGCAAACAAGGTTGCGCAGGAGTATTTAGCTAAGAAAGGTTATACAAGCGAGTCGGAAGAGTATCAAACGGAGCTTGATAAAATTTGGGTTGAAAACAAGATCGCAGATTTGCCAACAGAATAACTAAAGAGGGGGTTAACCCCTCACAATATAAACTTTAAAACAATAGATTTATGTCGTTAATTGCTACAAGAACACAGGAGTTTAGATTAAAAAACCCTAACATTGACAAAAATATGTCACGCATGACCGAATGGGGTGCGTATGACTTCTTTTTGTCTCAAACAAATGCGATGGATTCAATGCTTTCCGATGAAACTAAGCGTAGAGCGTTCGCCTCAATGGGAAGCGATATTAAGATTCCCGTAATTGATTACGATAAAAGCGTAACTGTGTCAAACGCCCGCACATGCGTTATTGCAGATGCGGAGAACACTTCTCGTTTGATCGGTGTAACTTGGAAAACCTATGCTTTCGGCTTCACTATGACACCGAACATGTATTCAAACAACGAAATCGATTACCAACAGGACTGGAACAGAAAGCTACAAAAGCACATCCGTAAGTTCATGGATACCGTTGATAAGGACGCTATTGCGGCTTTGGAGGCAAACAAAACACAGGTATTCGGAAACTTGCTGTATTACACAAAAGAAGGTAATGATGTGCAAGTGAAATTCACTCAGCGCAACGACATCCTAAGCGACTTGCACCCGATGTTCCGTGCAAACGACTATTCCGGTCAACTTCATATCATTGGCGACACTGGTGTAGACTCAATGTTGCGTAAACTGGAACAGCACGGTTTGTACAATAACGTTAACAAACAGTTGGAGTATGCAAACAAAGTGTTCCATTTCACCAACAACATGACTTTAGAGCCGGAAAACTTCGCTCAGATGTATGCTGTTGAGTCGGGTAACGTTGGTTTGTTGACCCGTGTAGACCGTGCAGCCTACAACAACACTAAATCGGGCACGCATGAATTTGGAAAAGTTGTTCTTCCTTATTTCGGTAAAGAGGTCGGAACACACTACTACGAAGAGGTGGGCGATCAGTCGGCTATCGCAGGCGCAGCTACTGCCGATATGACTTGTGACGTTAAACATTTCTACGGTTTCTCAGTAGATATTGCTTTCGTAGTGGCTTTTAACTCCGATCCTGCAACAATCGCCAACCCAATTATGAAGGTCGAAGTAAACAAAGAAAATTCGCAGTTTGGCGGTACTCCGGTATTTATCACCAATGCAGATCAGATCGGTGGTGGTTCTCCGGCTGGCGAATTATCTGTTAACCTTGCTAAAATCGGAGGTAGTCCGGTTGCTGAATCTACTCTGAAAGTAGATTTGGATAAAGTCAAAGGTACAGCAGTTTCGTCTACTGATGGCGTAGTTGGTGTTAAAGTCAATGCGCAGGATGCAAATCTGAATGTTGAGGTGAAGAACTCAACAGATTCACCCGTTAACACAAAGGAAGTTCAGGGAGCGTAACGAGAAAGTAAACTAAGTATTAACAAAGGGAGGGGGACAAAATCCCTTCCCTTTTTTTATTTATAACCATGTACAGATTAAAGGATATACAAAAAGAACTTGCCACGCTCGTAGGATGGCGGCAGTCGTACGATAGAGACGCTAAGATAGACGAAAGTTTAACGGTGTCCGATAGTGGTGTTATGTTTCAAGACGTTCACCCGCTTGTGACGCTAAGAAACATTGAATCTATTATGCCGCTCGACTATCATTTGCGTTATCCGGAGTATCTGGATACCGACACTTATAACCCGGGTGACAAAGTTGTTCACGGAAAAGACGTGTTAACGTTGCGTCCGGAAGTGTGGGAAGCAACAACGGAGAATGTAGGCGTAGAGCCTTCCGATGGCGAGAACTGGAAACGGTACAACCCACTAAGCGATTATTTGCGTGAATTGAACGAAAGAGCGATCACCAATACCGTTACTCGCTTCATTAATGAAAAGTTGATTGCGGGGGAAACAAAGACGCTTTTGGAGCGTACAAACTTCTTCGATGGTTCGGGGAAGATAAATAACGAGATTGACCCTACCGATAGCATTGTAGGATATGAAATATTGCCTGTTCGCTCTATGGGTGTAACAACCAAGATCGAAAAGATAGGTTTGCAGTTTAACAAGCCGGGGAAGGTAAAACTTTACCTTATGCACACCTCACAGGTAGACCCGATTAAGACGTTTGATTTGAATTATACTAAAAATGGTTCTTATCAATGGTTTGATGTCGGAAGTGATGTGTTGCTGCCTTATATGTCTGAGGAAACTTCACCCGGTGGCTTGTGGTACTTGTGTTACGATCAAAAAGAATTGCCTTTGGGAATGTATGCTATAAACGTTTCTAAGGACTTTTCACGTGACCCGTGCGGTACTTGTAATATCGGAAGCGTGCAGGCGTGGAGAGAGCTAACAAAGTATATCAGAGTGTCACCGTATAGAGTTGACTCTACGCAGTCTGAAGATGGCGTAAAGATGTGGAATATAGAAATGAACATGTATACGTCTGCAATCTGCTACGGTTTAAACGTTCAATTGTCGGTAGGATGTGATATAACTGACTTTATCATTCAGTCTAAGTATGCCTTCACGCATGCCGTTTCTCTGCAAATGGCTTCTTATGTGCTGCGAGAGCTTGCATTAAATCCGAACGTTCGGCAAAATGCCAATCAATTGAACATCGACCGTGAAACGCTATTGTACGAAGTTGACGGAAACTCACAGGGACGTGCGCAGGGTATCGGATACGAACTAAAGAAGGCTTTTGAGGCTCTTTCTATTGATACAAAGGGGATGGATAGAATATGCCTTTCTTGCCGGAACAACGGGATAAGATTTAAAGCAACATGATAAACGATCTGATAGAAAAGTTCAAGAAGGTAGGTGAGGAACTAGACACCGGAGAGATAGCAAAAAAGATTGTGCGTGACAATGATAATATACTTATTGATATGAACGCACAAGATCAGCTATACGCCAAGGGTGTTAACCGTTTAGGTGTTCGTATAGACGAATACCAACCCTACCGACCCTTAACTATACAAGTCAAAATAGAAAAGAGGCAACCGTATGACCGGGTGACGCTTAAAGACACAGGGGAGTTTTACGACTCTTTTTATGTTGAGACGGCAGAAGATCGGTTTTACATAAAAGCCTCAGATGAAAAAACTAATTGGCTTATAAAAAAATACGGTGCTGAAATTTTCGGGTTAACAAATGATTCACTTGCTGAGTTTATTAACGATTATGTGAAGGACGAAGCATATAACAGAGTAAAGGAGATATTAAATGAACGATAGAGCTATAATTAGACCAAATGCGGCACTTTTCGATAAAACGATAGCCGATGTACAGGTAAGCCTAACAAAATCGCTTAAATGGCTTAATTTCGCTTTCGGGAACGTGGTTAAATTGGTAGAGAGAAACGAGAGGGGGAAATTTGTTACCCCATCAGTGTATTTTAAGGGAAATGATTATTTGCGCTTAGAGCCGGACGATAAGAGGGGTAACGTTTGCTTTTTCTATATGCACGACTCACAAGATTACGAAGGGGGAAACTCTTTGTCTGGCTTTGGCGATCTGAGGGGGACGGTTAGCATTATCTTTTGGTTCGATACCCGTAAAATAGCGGGTGCGGAATACTACAACGTGGAGTTTGTAAAGTCCGAAATACTAAGAGCCTTAACGCATGAGCTTTATCTGCCATCCGGTGATATACAGGTGAGAAAGATATTCCACGATGCCAATAACGTATACAAGGAGTTTTCTATCCAAAAGACGGATAACCAATACTATGTTTATCCCTATGCGTGTTTGCGGTTTGAGTGTGATATTCATTGCGAAGAAGGGTGTTATTAAAGGGGGAGTTTCCCCCTTTTTGTGTTAAATACATGTTAAAACTTAAAGTTTCGCTTGCAATATTAAATAAAGTCCTTATATTTGCAATGTCAAACAACGAAAGACACCACAATCTAACCAAGACGCAAAAAGATTGTTGAAAGATTAAATTCATAAGAGTAGAAAATAAGCAACGGTATCTACGAAGGGTTAAATGAAGGTTCGGTATCCGATTAAATGAAGCTATAAAGCCCAAATCTTTCGATGAATGACAAAGTAGTAATAATAAAAAATGAAAGATATGACAGCAATAGAGGTAAAATCAGTATTAGCAGATAACAGAAATTTAGTTATTAGCTTTTTTAATGAAAATGTTAAGCAAGATAGTTTCTATAATCTTGGTTGGTTTATGACTCGTATTTTGCAAGAATCTGAAATCGTTTGGAGAAGAAGAAAAAACGTATCAGAAAAAGAAATAATGTCAGTTATCGCAAAGATCATGAAACAATATCCCCAAATAGCAAAGAACTACGTTAGCAACATTGAAAAGGCTGTTAACTATTTCGGAGAGGATAAAGTAAAACAAATGATGAATATCAAGTAACATGCAAAAGCCATGAAAGTAGATAAGTATCTAAAGAGCCACAAGGCAAACGAATTTTACGTGAAAAAGTGTAGAGGTTATTATCTCGTTATGGATAACTATGATAAAAGTTTGGCGTCTATGGAGGTTACAGAAGAAGAAGCTAAAAAGGTAGCCGAACGACTTAACAAGATTCGCAACGAAAGATTGAATCTAACAGTTAAATAATAGTTAAATATTAAATTTAAGCTTGCAATATTAAATCTTATCCTTATATTTGCAGTGTCAAAAGGAAACATGGATACAAAAGAACAGGTTGATGCAATGATAGAAGTTGCCCAAAGAAAGTTAAACTTTTCACATGATGAAGCATGTGACTTTATAAGAAAAGCAATTGGAATAAACGAATAACTTTAATTATTAACAAGTGGGGGTATTACCCCCACATAAAAATTAAAAATATGACTACTTACATTTATAAAGGACAAAAGATAAGCCATTCTAAAGTATTATCCCTATTGCGTAGTGCAGGCATTTACGGAGGAAACAAGCTATCACATTATGAGGTCTTAGTTAAAGCAGCCGAAAACGGCAACGAAAGAGCCACATATATTTTGAGAGACTTAAAAGAAAGTATTTCACGCGATGGTTTGAAATCAGTATAACAATAACAGCCGGGATAATATCCCGGCACAATATTAAAAGATATGTTGAAAGTAGATATAAGAAATAAGATATTAAAACCAAAGGTTGGTGAGATTATAACCGTAATAGGAGATATATATACCACGGTAGCGGAAACTATACCGGACGAAAACGGGAGATGTGAGTCATGTGCTTTCAATGATGCAACAAAGGTAGGAGGTGATTGCGGTGATTTTGTGAGTTGCTCTAAACTTAACCGTAAAGATAATGTTATGTTTAAACTAATAGAAAGAAAGAGAACTAAGGAGGTTGAAATGAATAGAATATCTTTGTCGGATAGAGATAGATTCGTACCGAAAGAGGGAGAAGTATTTTTTGCAGAAGTTCCGGGAAAGGGAATAGACCGGAAGGTAGAGGCGTTATTATCGAAAGACGGTAGCGGTTGTATGAATTGCGTATTTTTTAAAGGCGAATTAAAAGACTTGTGCATGCAAGTCAATTGCCTTAATCGTGGTAGGCAATTAATTTTTAGAAAGGTCAAACGTATAAAAAAGTAATATTATGAAGAAATTAGATTTATCAATGCTACCTATTGACCTAAAGGTAGGTGAGGAAATGGAGGTATTAACGCCAAAAGGTGATAAAGTTACAGTAATGTGTGTTGAGGACAAAAGAGAAAATATGTGTGATTGTTGCTTCTTTGGGGAAATGGGTTTAGGCCTTTGTAATCACGTTAAATGCAATTTACCGGAGCGTGAAACAAAAGACAGTGTAAGTTTCAAAGAGGTAAAAAGGGAGAGAATAGAGAAAGGAGAATTATTATGAAAGAAGTGATTGACTTTAAAATCGGTGACGAATAGATTAAGATAATCAGTGATAAAGCTATAAAATCAATTTAATATAAAATGTCCGGTGTTAAAGCCTGACTTAAAAATAAAACATTATGAAAGTAGTAGAATTGAGAACGTTGAAAATTGAACCGGAAATAGGGGAAGAGGTAACCGTTGAAACAAATGAATATACTTACTCGTGTATTGCAGAGAAAATCAAAGACCTTTCATGTGAGGGGTGTTTGTTTGATCGCTTACAAAAGTGTGAATATATACGATGTTCCGGGCGTTTTAGAAGAGATGGAAATGAAATTATAATTAAATGTACATCAAAAAAAAGAAGGAAGGTCGAAAATGTATAGGGTATCAATGAGTGATAATGTACTATTTGAACCGGAAGAGGGAGAGGTATTCTTTGCGGAGGTACCGAACAAGAGAATAGATAGAAAAGTGAAAACAATATCGTGTATTAATGGAGACGCATGCGAGAAATGTGTTTTTAGTAGTGGCGAACTTGCTAATCTATGTTGGCGTATATGGTGTTTTAATGGTGATGGGTCTAAACCAACATTTAGGAGGGTGAGAGATGGGGAAATTTAAAAGCGTTGAACTATATGATACCTTCACAATGAATCACCCGATAACAGGGGAAATGATAAGAGTGCAAACAATGGAAGGCAACAATGTAATATCATGCAGAGAATGCCTATTTAGACAAAAGGAGTTTAAAAAGATATGCCCGCTTATGTGATGTGTAGACATGGCTACGGGAAAGTGTCAAACCTATAAATAAGTAAAGTTATGAAAAGATTAGATTTATCATGCCTGCCACTAAAATTAGATGTAGGAGAAGTTATGGAAGTTATAGACCATGAAGGGAAATACCACTTAATAAAGTGCGTACAGTCTAAAAATGGCGGTAGCTGGTGCGAAGGATGTTTCTTCGCTAAAACAGCTAAAAACTTTAGTTGTACTCAAATCAAATGTTCGAAAAGAGAGAGGGAACAGGATGTGAGATATATAGAACTTCCGGCAAAGAACGAGTTCAAGGAAGAAGAAGAAAACAATATGAAAACACCCACATTTGAAGATCTATCAGAATGAAGCAAAAGAAAGTGAGAGATTTTGAGGTGTTCAAAGTAGTACACCCGATCACAGCAAACGAAGTAACAATTCAAGCAATACCACGGGATACTATTTCATGCAACGGATGTGCATTCCGAAAGGGAGGTTTAGAAAGCATGTGCAAAAAATATCTGTGCATGAGGGAAAGAACATTAGATTGTTTAGTGTTCAAGGTAGTAAAGGAGAAATTCAAACGAAATGTTACAGAGTTTTAAAAGTTAAAGTATTAATTTAAATGTGTTGACTTATGAACAAAGAAGTTGTTTTAATGCTCTCAGAGCTAAGATCGCAAATTGATGATACAATTAGACGTGTTGAGAAAGAAAGTGACGCAGATAGCAAAGAAATAATGTCTACGTTGAAGTGTTGTGATTTGATTGATATAGGCGATTTTTTACTCTCCCCTCACGCTTTTTTAGATTGGTGTGCTAACTGTGGTTTTTTGGATGTGGAAGAAGACGTATTCACTATAGGAGGGCGTTCGTTAATTGCGCATAAATACGTATCAAAAAACGATCTAATTAACTTGGATAAAAACGGCAATGTGTTCGTTCACCCTTCATTGCTGTATGTCTATTTAAGCCGTGAAAAGAATGAATAATACAAAGGACTGGGAGGACTACCGCAAAGATGTGAGTTACTCCGAAAAGTTGGACGAATATATAGCCAATATGATAGATCACAATGAAAGGGAGAGACTAAAGACGCTTTTAGATATTTGCGAGAAAAGCAAGGATCGCAGTTACAATCTTCCTATCGACTGCAAAATATATCTTCCTTTATGTGATTTGTTGTATCCACAGCAAATACCTGGTTTTATGATGTGGGCTGATAAGATGGGGTATATTCGGCGTGAGGAAGATAAGATTATCATTGTTTCGTCTATGATTAAAAGGCGGCTTATCGTTGGCTCTCTTAAAGTTATGCCGGAGATTGTGGAAGCGTTTGTTTTATACAGAAATCATGTAGGTTAGGAGTCTTCGGACTCCTTTTCTTATTTATAAACATTTCGTTTTTATCCGTCTTCGGAGAGTTCGAGACTAACGTTTTAATAATCAATATCTTTGCAAAATTGCTTTTTATTCATACTTTTGTACAAACTAATATTTGAATTATGGATATTTATAATTATTCTCTTTCTTGCGTGCTACTTGTTTCGTTTGTAGCGGCATTTTGTGTTAACTTTGCCCGAAAGACGGGTGTAATTGAACGGATGTCAGTGTTCGGTGATGCTTGGTTATCTAAGGTGTTCTGGTGGTATGGTGATAGATCACTGATTAACGAGCTAACCAACTGCGATTTCTGCCTATCGTTTTGGGCGTGTGTTATTTGTTCAGTGATCATGTCTGTCGGAATGCTAAACCCGGTGTTTATCCTTACCCCCATCTTTGCAACACCTATTTGTAGAATTTTAATTAATGATTATGGAGATTAGAAATTATGTATCAACTATCCCGCCTTTCGAGATCGTGAAGGCGGTTAAGTTTAACGGTGATGTTCACGAATTAGCGCAGTTATTGCCAAGTTTTGAGCTACTTTCCGCAATGGATGGCGTAATGATTGCACGAATAAACGGAAACACTTTTCGGGTGTTTGATAACGACTATATCGTTCTTGGCGAAAATGTTACTTACTCAGTAGATGAAGAAACGTTTGCCATATTATACGAGCAGGCAGATAAGGAGGTGACGAATGAACACGATTAAGGTAGGGAATCACACGGTAACGGTATACGAAGACATTGATGAAATGCCTATCGTCCGTTATCAGAAGTTTAACCGTCTTATGCTGATTGAGTCGGGAGTCGGTAGTACTATCGATGAACTTGACACGCATTTGCAACGTGCTATTGCCTATTGCAGGACGCAGCCGGAACACACGTATAACGAGCTAATGAATCTAAGGCAGTGTTTCAATATGGCGTCGAATGGCGTACATCCGGGAATGATGGCTTTTGCCGCCTTCGTTAAATCGGTCGATGGCGTGGAATATCCGGTTAATGCGTCCGACTCTGATCTAAAGGCGATATTTGACAGTCTCAGCGATGCAACTATTAACGAACTTTCTGAACCGTTTCAGAAGGTCAAAAAAAAAATAGAGGCGGAAGTATCGGTATACTTCCCACGGATGGCGGACGATCCTCTGATTAAAGAGTATTACGATATTAAACTATCGATGATAAAAGCAAAGTTAGACAAACTTGTGAACAACGTAGATAACAGTGAGGCGGTGAAGGAAATAGAGGATAAGTTACTAACCTTCTTCCCGCCTCGAATATTCTACGGTACTGATTCGGTCGAGATAAAGACGGACAAGGAGTTTCAAGAAATGTGCTTAGTTATCACGCAGAATATGCACATAAATGCACGTGAAATGTCGGTGTCTGAGTTTTACACCGCTTTCGAAATGATTAAGAGACAGGCAAAAAGGAGTAAGAACAAATAAATTTAAATCAAATGGCGAACGAAGTAAAGGGAATAAAGTATAGCGATCTTATACAGCCGGACAGCAGTATAAAGGACGCTATTACGCAGTTGGAAGGACTGCAAAAGATATATGACGCTATGTTAAAGCGTATCGAGGAAGGCGCAAAAGGGCTGCAAAAACCTATTTCAGAAGGTGGAGGCGCAACGGAGGAAGGGCGCAAAAAGATAGACGCCTACGAAAAGCAAGTGCGATCCTTGGCGAACGCTGAGATACAATTGAAATTGGCACTGACAGAGACAGCGCAGGAAATCGCAGTATTGAAGAAACAGACAGCCGATCAAAACTATCTGAATAAACTGCAAGCTAAGTTAGCTAATAGTATGGCCGGAAGCTATAACGCATTGTCAGCACAATACGAGCTAAACAAAATAAAGATGAACAATCTTTCGCAGGCTTATTTGGAGAATACGGAGGCAGGGAAGAAGCTTGTTAAAGAGACTGCGGAGATTTACGCTGCGATGGATAAGTATCAAAAGAGCACGGGAAAGCACACGTTAAGCGTGGGTAACTACAAACAGGCGTTCGATGGTTTAGGCTTTTCTATATCACAGGTCGCTCGTGAACTCCCATCCTTGGCGATCAGCGCAAATACCTTCTTCCTTGCTATTTCCAATAACATTCCTATGGTTATAGACGAAATACAGAAGTTGCGTGCGGCAAACGAGGCAGCAGCGAAAGCAGGGAAGGCACAGGTAAGTATAACCGGGAAACTGGTTAAATCTCTGTTCTCTTTTAACACCGTGATGGTGTTGATATTGACAGCCTTCTCTATTTGGGGTAAGGATATAACCAATTGGATAGGTAGCCTTTTCACAGGGAAGAAGCGTGTTGAGAATTTAACAAGCAGTCTTAAACATATGGCGGACGCTATGCAAAACGCACGTCTTGAAACTGCAAAGGAAACCGTAAAACTCAATGTTCTGTACAAAACGGCTACAAACAATTCTAAATCGACATCCGAACGCACCAAAGCGGTGAAGGCGTTAAAGAAGGAATATCCGGAGTATTTCAAGAATCTTACCGATGAAGAAATTAAATTAGGGAAAGCGTATAAAGCATATAAAGAGGCTACAAAAGCCATAACAGAAAATGCAAAAGCGCGTGCGGCACTGGATAAGATAACGGAACTACAAAAAGAATTTATTGATTTGGATCAAAAGCGAATAGGGGCGTTAACTAAACAGGTGCAAGCACAGGGGGAGTTAGCTAAAGCCGAAAAGTACACCGCAAAGGTTTCATCTACCATAACGGCAACATCCAATCAAGCAGCGAGCCAGTATTACGCAGCCACCGCAAGCAATGTTAACAAGTTAAAGGATAATATTAAAGAGTATGGAGAAGAAGCGGAAAACCTTGCAAGAAGGCAGACGGTTCTATCTAAATCAATGGAGAATCTAACTAAACTTGTTAACGTAGATTCGCTAACCGGAGGAAAGGGAGATACTGAAGACCAGAAAGAAAAGTACGACTTAACAAAGAAGTACGAAGAAAGCCGTATCGCCCTTATCATTGATGCGAGAGTAAAGGAGGAAAACGAGATAAGAGAGGCGGCAAGAAAGGAGTTGAGCGAGCTAAAGAAAAAGACTACCGAACAGCAGAGAGCAACTCAGATGTACGCTGACACCGTGTACAATATCGAAGCAAAATTGCGTAGAGACTTGGAAAAGATGAGGGAAAGGTGGGCTATTGATGATTTGCAGAAAACACATGACTTGCTTAGCGAACGCTTGAACGCTGTTAGACGTGGGACGGGTGAGGAACTTATCATCCAAACGCAACTACTCGAAAACGAGCGCAAACAGGACGAATTGCGTATCAAGCAGTCAATCGATACAGAGAGCCGGAAGAACGAACGATTATTGCTGTTAGAGCGTGCGTATCAGCTTTCCAAAGCACAATTAACAAAGGACTTTACGGAGAACCAAGATAAGCGTATTATTGAACGCTCTGTGTTACACCTCAGCCAACAGCAGCAGGCGGAAACTGCCGCTTTCGACATTGTGCAGCGTTCGGAGAAAGAGCAGGAACGTTTCCGGTTGAAATTGGAGCGTGAAAAGTGGGAACAGATATTAGAGCTAACCAAGCAATACGGATCACAAATCACGGGATACGAGGTTAAGACGGTAGAGGACACCATCAAAGGGATAGATAACGCAATCAAGCGTGATACTTCCGGATGGGATAGCAAACAAGGTGTATTTGGCAATCTGTTTGATCTCGTTTTCGGTGACGCCTTTAGCGCAAAAGATGGTAAGTCAGGCGCAGAGCGTGCGGAGCAGTTTAAAGACTCCATTTTAGAGGCTTCGGAGTTCGCCATAGAAAACCTAAAGAGTGTTGCGCAGGCAAGGGTCGAGGCGGCAGAAGTGGCAGTTAAGGCAGCAGAGAAAGAAGTTTCAGCCCGACAAAAGGTTTTGGACGCTGAGATACAAGCGAGGGCGAACGGATACGCCAACAACGTAGCAACCGCACAAAAAGAGCTTGATTTTGCACGCAAACAACAGGAAAAAGCGCTGAGGGATAAGAAGAAGGCGCAGAAGCAGCAAGAACGTATAGATACACTTATGCAGGCAAGTTCTTTGGTAACCGCAACCGCTAACCTATGGAAAGATTTAGGTTTGGCAGCGATCCCGGCTATTGCGTTGATGTGGGGATCATTTGCTTTTGCTAAGATAAAAGCCTCACAGCTATCTAAAGCCTCGCAGGACACAGAGGAATACGGGGACGGTACGGTAGAAATGATTGATTACGGAGGTTCGCACGCATCCGGAAACGATGTAGATTTAGGTACGACTAAGGACGGTAAGCGTAGACGGGTAGAACGTGGTGAATACTTCGCAGTAGTGAACAAACGTTCATCTCAGAAGTATAAGAAACTCGTTCCGGACTTGATTAATTCGCTAAATAAGGGTACTTTTGAACAGAAATACTTAAACGCCTATTCCGGTAGTGATGAAGTAACGAATATAATGCAAGGTTCAACGGTTGATCTGTCTAAGGTCGAAAAAGATCTGAAATCAATCAAAGAACAAGGTCGTGTTAAGTACGTCACGGGAGCGGACGGTACGATAATTGAGGTAAGGGGAAATATTAAACGAATAATTAAATCATAATGAACGTTAAAGATTTGCGGTTTAAATTGGGGGGTGTAGAAATACATCCCCACTACTCAGAGCTAAAACGGAAGTTTGGCAAAGAGAATCAACAGGAGTTTTTCAGAGAGTCGATAGAAGGAAGTTTAACGCTGATCGGGGCGGACTACCTTCTTGTTAAAAATGCAAGTATCGAAGATATTTTGTACTTGCAGATAGAACAGAAGGACAAAGGGCAACTATCAACGCAGTATCAAGTTATATTTGAGGGCTATTTCAGTAAGACAGATTGTGAGATAGACAGCGATAACCGTACGTGCAAAGTGAAGATAAGCCCACGGGACGAATACACCGACATAATGAAGGGTATTGAGAACAAATATGATCTTATTAAGCTTGCACCTGCATTGACTCAAATAGGGGTGGCAAAACGTCCGCTTATACAGGTGTACATCAAAGGAGGAAGCACAATATCAAACTACATTGCCGGAACGTATTTTGAGGAAGATGTAAACGAGGTTATAACATCGGGTGACGATCTGACAAAGAAGTATTTTTTTAACTATCTTGGCGATTATAACGAGATAACAATAAATGCCATCCCGTACCAGTTTTTTAACGGAGTGTACTTCGGGTCTAAAGGAAAGTATGCAAAAAGGGATGGTACTTGGAGAATCGAAGCTATACAGGAAAGTTTAACGCAACCGGACGTTGCGCACGGAAAATTGTATCTGATTAATTCTGATGGTACGAAGGTGTACCAAAGTGGCAATTTGACTTGGATAAAAGATAATTTCAATTTGGGAGATCGTAAAATACCTATGATGCGAATACCGGACGAACCAACTTTGCCGGAGCGTATAGAATGGACTGAGAATTACAACAATTCCATGTATCAGCGTCTTTTGCTCGATCTTGATACGTTGGACGGAAACCCTACCGGGAAACTTCCATCCGATGATATTTATCCTACTAACAGTAATTATAAATATGCCGCACCATTGGAAGGGAATTATTTCTACACATCAACAAAAGTTCAGAACGAGCCAACGGAATATGGTGTAAATGATGAAGGGAAATATTTCACGGATGATTTTATACCTGCCGTTGCCGGAGTAGGAAAGCTATATCCTATTTGCCGTTCACGATGGGGTAATATGTCGGTTTGGTTTGAGTTCGATTTATCCTATGCGCCATTGGAGGAAAGAGCGAGAAAGGAGTATGTTTTAAGGGACTCGTTCGCCATACAAGACGCTATTAGGGCGCTTATTAAGCAAATTGACCCCACTTTGACGCACGAAGCTACGGAGGAATATAGTAAGTTTTTGTATGCCGCCAATAACCCTATTTCCGGTGCACCTTTTAAGGTGTTCATCACACAGAAAAGCAACATCCTAAAGGGTGAGTATGACCGTCCGGCAAAAAAGGCGGAAACAACCCTCAGCGATATAATGAAGATGTTGCGTGACACGATGAAACTATATTGGTTTATAGATGGCGATAAGTTTAGGATAGAACATATTTCTTACTTCATGAATGGCGGAAGTTATACCGGTAGCGGGACGTTCGGCATAGACTTAACAAAGCTTAGATATGCAAAATCGGGTCAGTTAATGACGTGGAAAACTAATACGGTCAAGTACGATAAAACCGATCTGCCTTCACGCTTTGAATTTTCTTGGATGGACGATACCACCAACACGTTTGCAGGCTTTTCGATTGATGTTAAATCAAACTATGTGCAGGAAGGGAAGAAAGAAGAAGTAAGGGTATCTAACTTTTCGTCCGATGTAGATTATATGCTATTGTCCCCGGGTGACTTTTCGCAGGATGGTTTTGCTCTGTTGGGAGCTATACAGGTGAGTGGGAAATGGAAACTTCCGTTTGTTACGTTCAATTTGGTAGACAAGAACAATAAGAAGTATACCGTAAACCCCCAAAACGGCTACATGTCGTTCTTGCACCTCGTTAAATACTACATGCACGATATGCCAGCCTTAGAGATTGAACACGGAGGCGATCAGACGATAAGAGTGAGAGGAATAAAGCGGAGTATGACGCAAGATTTATCTTTCACATACGACACCACACCAAACCCGGTACAGCTGATAACAACGGATATAGGCAACGGGAAACCGATAACTATGACTGAGGACTTAACCACTCGCCAAATAACCGTATCTTTATCTTACACCCCCTTATGATAGGGGGTGTTTTCTTTTAAATTGCTATCTTTGTGCCTATAATCAATTTTTTAATCAAAATGGAAGTACATAACAACTTTAGTCCTTTGGCGTTTAGAAAGAAAGAATCTAAAGCCACATACGAAAAATGGTACGCTTTCGGGAAGAATTACGCCATTCCTGCAAGCGCAAACACGCTAACACCTTTCCAGTTCACAGAGTTGAACATACCAGTCTTTGGACCCAATACGATTGAGGTTGAGGTAATCAACGAAGAGACGGGAGAGCCGAGAAAAACGGGTGTATATGTTAGCTTTGATGTAATGCCCGAACATGGAGGTGTATTGTACGTGTCACCCGGCAAGAACTCGTTTAGGGAGGCTTTGCCACAGGGGACGTATAGAGCACGTTTTTCAATCGGTGATGAAGTGTATATTTCGACTCCTTTTTGCGTTATACCCGGCATAGAAACGAGTAGCAAATATCTGTTGATTGAGTATTGGAACGATGAAAAGATCGCCTATCCGGGTGGCTTCATTACAACGGGTGCGAACAACGAATTTAAGTATCAAATGTATGTTCCGGCAACTATCTGTAAACCTAAATACGAGTTTGAAGAAGAACTAACCAAACGTGCCGGATACAAGTTTTTGGAACTGCAAACGTCTACGAAGGTGTACGCCTTTACATTCGTTGCACCTGAGTTTATTTGTGACGCTATGCGACTGATCCGCCTATCTGACTATATCCGAATTTCGCACGATGGCGAATATTACAACGCTCTCAACTTCGAATTTGATGTTGATTGGCAGGAGCAATTATACTTGGCGGCTGTTGACTGTCAGTTTGAGACAGATTCGATCATTCAAAAACTACCTTCTTTCAATAGACGAGATAAAGCGTCTTTTTATAATGCCCTATTAGCGAACATTGACACCCCGATAATGTTCTCCCCCGATACCGTAGGGCTGTATTACAAAGAGTATCGGGAAACAGAGTCAGTTATCAAAGGTAAATTGATCCGTGAACTATCACCGATTGATTTGATTGACGAAAACACCACCATTGCCGTAGATATGGGTGCTGGTGAGGCACGCAAATTCAACCTTTACCGCATGTTGGAGGGATACATCTCTAAGAACCATGAAGATGTAACTGAGTTTCTTTTATCCCTTCGTGGAGGCGTGAATATCGGTACACCGAATGCAAGCGGTGAGTATCCTGCAAGCGTAGACAGGTATGGGAACGCTAAGTTAAAGGACATACAGGGGAATGATGCAACGTTGAACAACGTCACAGGAAAAGGTGCTACGTTTAAAACTGTGGAAACTGGTTCCTTAACTGTTAACAAGACTTCCGCAACAATTGACGGAATGGGTAATGCCAATGTAGCCGATTTAACTGCAAGGGGTGACTCTATGTTGCGCAGCGACGTATATACAGGTTTTAAAAATGGCAGTCATACCGGAAAGATAACGAAAGAAGGACAGTTGCAGTACCTCTCAGCTATTATTTACGAGTTCCTTTCGTCCGAAACGTTCGTTCCTGGCTTCTTAGGTGAGGGATTTAAAATATGGTTGGAAAACGGTAACTGGCATATCGAATGCGATAACCTAACCGTCCGTCAAACGATGAACATCTTTGAATTGCTTATCCAAAAGATACGTAGCGTCAACGGTGCTATTGTTGTGTCCCAATCAAACGGCAAATTGTCAGCTGTTGAAGAAGTAGGAACGCAATATAAGATAACCACAGGAGAGGAATTTCCCACTTTTCAAGAGGGCGATTTAGTCAGGTGTCAGACGTTTGCAGGCTATCAAGGTGCGGGACTTACCTTTGACTTTACTCAGTTTGCAAAATATGACTATTCCGGTGGTGCTTTTGATAGCAGCTTGATTGATGTTACACCCGACTCTATTAGCTTTAACTTGAATGATACTGGTAATTCCGGTTTTGCATTCTATAAATTTTCAGAGTCAAGCCCTACACCAATTGAAATACCTTCATTTACCTTGACTTTGGAGGGAGGCTATCCTGGTATGATGGCTTTTGCTGCCGGACTTGATTCAAATGACAGTCCGGTAGAGGGTGTAGGCGTATTGTTGCAAAACGGTGATAATGTCATTCCGGCTATTAAATCAGAACAAGGCATACACAACTTTGCTATAACAATAACTGGTGATTCAGGTCACGGTAATGGTAAGGTTACAGTAAAGCAAAAGAAAGCGGCAGGAAGCACACCAAACAATAGCTTAGTTAAATTCTATTGGGTTGAAGTTAAAGCGGTTGACGGGGTTTCTTTCTTTGCAGATAAAGCGGAGTTCAACGGTGTTGTTCCGGCTGTCGGTGACGAAGTTGTGCAGATGGGTAACACGAAGAATGCCGAACGACAGGCATTAATCTACATCACAGCGCAGGAAAGCGGTAAACCGTACATTGAGATTCTGAACGGTGTCAAAACAAAGAGTCTAACCGGAACTGACCGTACACGTTTGGGCGATCTGTCTAATATCGTAGACCCCGATTTCACAGGTGAGGCGGCTGTGAAAGGGACTGGATTCTATTCTACTAATGCCTTCTTAAAGGGTATCTTTGTGTTGCGCAACGGAAAGCGTGTAGAGGACGAAATTAAGATCGCAAAGGATGCAGCCGATCAAGCCTCACAGGACGCAGCGAACGCAGCACAATCGGCACAGGAAGCGAAAGACAGGCTTAATAAATGGGCTGATGATGGCTTTATCTCACCGACTGAGAAACCTGCATTGATTGACGAAGGGAAGCGCATTCAAGCGGAGTATCTGCAAATAAAAGCGAATGCGGACAAATACGGTGTACCCGTTACTGAATATACTAAGGCGTATAACAACTATCTGAATGAACTCCGATACCACTCAGCAGCCACACCGGAAGATATTGCCGTGCGTCCAGAATTGGCGCAGAGTCAAACGGCTTACTACGACAAACGTAACGGAGCGTTGAATGCAATTGCTACGGCTTCAAAGGAATATGTAGATAATGCTGACAAAAAGTTAAAGGAATACTTAGATACTGAGATAACTGTTATTCCCGGTAAGATTGAACTTGCTGTACGTAGTTTGAAGATAGCGGACACAAACTATTTGAACGAAGGGTATAAACAACATTCTGAAGGGCCGTATTTAATGGCTACATATCCGTGGTCTCAACATTTGATAGTAGGAAAAACTTATATATTGACTGTTTGCTATAAGTGTGGAGCTAAAACAGAAAAAATACTTGGCTACAACAATCCTTCGGGTGGCTCAGTAACGACAAAAGGCGATATGACGAGCAAAACTGAGGAAATTAAAAGCATAAGTATAACGCCATTTAACGAGGACAGTCCAACTGGTTTCCAGTTCTATAAGTCTCCGCAAAATGACGATGATTCATACATCAAATGGGCTGTTATAACAGATGGAAATTTAGGCGTAACCAGCTGGATCCCTGCTGCAAGTGAAAAAAACGTAGGTATTAAAAACCTGTGTTCTTTTAAGCGTATCACTGATTCTGGGTTCACCTATGCAGAAGACTATCAAGATGACGGTACATTTTTTATTAATCTTGTTAGGCTTAATGACGAAAGTTATGCACAATCACAAAAAGATATGTTCGGTCTGACTTATAACCCATACAAAAGGTATTACATATTTTGTGATACATTTAGTTATAGCATCCCGCCAGATACTGATAATAAAGGTACATTAACCATATTTGTAAATTATACCGATGGAACAAGAGATTTAGCCGTATATTTAGGTAAGGATAAGTATTTTAATAATAACTTTTTATCTAACAAGGCTATAAAATCAATTTCGGGCACTTTTGGATATGGTTTTAACCCACGTGTTAGGCTTGGCGTTTATGAAACCAACTTCCCCGTTTCTTGGAGTCCTGCCCCCGAAGATCAGTTGTATCAATCGGTTAAATATACCGATACGCAGATTTTAGCAGTTGATGGAAAAATCTCTCTATCTGTAACAACTGAGTTAAACAAACGTGTTATTGGTGGTGCAAACCTCTGTTTAAAATCGGGTGTATGTATTACTGGCGTAGAGAATCATTTTCGTATAAACATGTCTAAGTATTGGCGTGATTTAAGGGGAAAGAAAGTTACTTTGTCTTTTGATTATGAATATAGCAACCTTGTTTTAGGTCGAAATAGTCGTATAGGGCTGGAAGAAGGTGTATTAAAGGATGGTACATCAAACTATTACTATATCGGTGCGTGGAAGTACTTCGATTCCACTTCTTTAAAAGCTGATACAGGTAGATTCGTTCATACTATTACCATTCCGAATTATATTGTTAACGCTCAGAATATTGGTATAGGTTTCTATATTCAAGTCGGTGACGGTACTACGATGAAAATATGTAATCCTCAGATCGAAATAGGTGACACAGCGACCGGATGGAAACCCGCCCCCGAAGATGGAGTAAATGAGTCAAAGGAGTATACTAATCAGCAAATAAGCATTGTTGAGGGTAAAATCACCACTACGGTAGAAAAGATAACAGAGGTTGACGGGAAAGTTACCGGACTTGCTTCACGCATCGAACAGACCGAAAAAAGTATCACGTCTGTTGTTGGTGATATTAGTGTTATTAATAGTACCACCAATAGGCATATATCAAAGCGAATAGATTTAAGAAGATGGGACAATAATAAGTTTTTCCCGTTGGTTATAAGTATTCCGGTTTACCACAAAACAAGGGTTGAAATAAGTAGGCCTCTTTATGCGGTATACGGAAAACCTTCATACGGTACTCATGATGGCGGTTTTTCTATGAACTTAACGTTTGAGATGTCCGGTTCGGGTTGGGGTTCGTTGCCAGCAGTAACCAATATCTTTGACTATACTAAAGCATGGACTTCTGCGGGTGCAAAGATAGTTGTTGATTTGGGACAAATAACTGAAACGTCTACGTGTAGAATGGGTATTAGGGGCGGTTCTATGTATGACGTAACAGTATATGATACTATTGACCCAAACGTAATCAACGTCTATCAAACCGATTATCACGGTTCGTATAATACATCGTTCCCCGTTCGCACCGATGGAACTGAACCCGTCCGCACATACGGATACTATACCGAAATAAAGCAGACGCAGGAAAGCATAGCTTTAACTGCAAACAAAGTGAATGATCAAGGTAGGCGATTAAGTGCGGCTGAGTTAACTCTAAGTTCAGACCACGCAAAATTAAGAGTAGTAGAACAAGAGGCAAATTCCGCCAATTCCTTAGCAGGCACAGCCAATAACAAAGCCGAAGCCGCATACGGTCGTGTCACCGCCACCCAAAACGGCTTAGTCGAAACCGGAATCAACATCGCGTCCCGAAAAATCATTCTGAAAGCCGATAACCTGCTATTCCAAAATAACACAGGTCAACAGACAGCCGCCATCAACGCAAACGGTCGCTTGACTGCCAACGTGATTGAGGTGGGTGAGGTTGTTGCTAATGGTTTTGCTGCACGGCGAATCACAACGGGAAACTTGACTGTGACAGATGGTGCGGTGATTGCAGGAATGACTATTTCGGGCGGTGTTCTTACTGGGAAGAATATAAATATTACAGATGGCGCAAAAGTAGGTAGCTTTGTTATATCAAGCGGTATATTTTCAGCGCAAAACGTTCCGGCAGGTATCCAAATGACTCTATCGAATAATGCCGCTACTTTTGATAGTAGTGGAGTACGTGTAGAGAACAATTCTGGTGGCTATGCGTTGACTACTACTGGAAACGGAAGAGTGTTCTTAACAGGTTCAAATTTTTGGGTTCAGTGTAAGGACGTTGATTTTATGGGTGCTCAAACATGGAAAGCCCCCGGTGTTTTTTACGCATGTACGATTTTGGCAAACGGAGCAATTGGTAAAACATGGGGGAACCCTGACTTTCACATAACAAGAGTAACTAGAAACTCAACAGGGAGATATACTGTTAATACTACCGGTTCCAATGGGGACTACTTTATTATGATTACAGCGTATCATCCTACAAGTTGGTTAAGTACAACAGTAGAACCATACTCAGAAGGACAGTTTACGTACAAAGTATTCGATGTAAATAATGGCATGACTGACAGCGGAGTTATTATTTATTTTTGTGGCATGGTTAGGTAGTTTAGTGTTTTAATTAACGGTAAGTTGGTTTTATCCTTCTTACCGTTTACCTTTGTGGCAAATAAATTATTCATTCACAATTAAATATTAATTTTTATGGCAACAAAAGCAGCTATTTTTGATTTGGAGAGTGTCAAATACTCAAAAGAGACACAGATTTTAGATTATAGTTTTGAGACTGATAACGGTCTTTTCAAAGGTCAGATCACAATCGTACAGCAACCCGATCAAGTAAAGCAGATCACCCACTGTACAGCGGAGGTATCAGTTAAAGAAATGGTTCAAGTACCAAGCGCAGAAAGCGAACCTACCATGCAGGAACAGTATGTTCAATTAGGCACTTTGTCGATGTCGCAGGCTCGTTTTGAACTGAATCAGTTCCCCGTGCATGAAAAGACACCCGCCCTGCTTGCAGACTTTCAGAACTACATATTTGCGCTAACTAAAAAGCAGTAATCATGTCAGTATCACAAGAACAATTAAGGTTGTTGATAGTCTCAACGTGTAGTCCGATTCTTGCATTTTTGACACCAACGTCCGGCTTTTTAACGGCACTTGTATTCATGTTTGTGTTTAACATCATTTGCGGAATGCGTGCAGACGGTGTTAGTGTGTCGGTTAGAGGCATTCAGAGATTTACGATATTTAAATTCATATCGGCTTTACAGGAGTTTTTGCTATATATGATGATTATTGTAGTCCTCTTTTCGGCTGTCACTAAGATGGGAGATAAAGACGCTGCAATAATGTGCGCAAAGACTATCACCTACGTATTTATGTACGTCTACTTATGCAATGGCTTTAGGAATCTTTGTACCACATACCCGAAGAACAACGGCTTTAAGCTGATATATCACATTATCCGTTTCGAGTTTAAGCGTCTAATGGGTGAACATGCGGCTAAGATTATTGAAGAGCAAGAAGAGAAAGAAAAACAGGTTATTCACAAGGGGGTATAATACCCCCTTTAAACATTTAGATTATGAAGTATTTTACGATTAATGAACTTGCAAAGTCCTCAACGGCTGAGGCGAAAGGAATAGATAACACTCCAACACCGGAGGTAGAGCGTAATTTAACGGCTTTGGTTGATAACGTATTAGACCCTCTGAGAGAGATTTACGGCAAACCTATCACGGTCAATTCGGGCTATCGGTGTCCGGAGTTAAACAAAGCCGTTGGCGGCTCTAAAACATCCGATCACGTTAAAGGTTTTGCGGCTGATATTACCGGAGGCAGCAAGGAAGAGAACGAACTCCTTTTCAATATCATTAAGCACAATTTCCATTTCAAACAATTAATAAACGAGAGAGATTTTTCATGGGTGCATGTCTCCTACGATCCCTCTAATCTCAAAAACCAAATACTAAAACTATGAAACGACAATTATTTGCGTTTTTAGCGACTTTTGTGCTTTGCCTTGGTATTGTGTCGCTATTACTGATAAACGCTGATTTACGGAAGAAAAAGGCTATTGCAGAAAGAAATGTTAGCGTTCTAACAACAGAGAAAGTTGCGTACCGGACGAAAAGCGGTCAAAGTGCCATGAAAGTAGAGGAATTGAATCTGACTTTAAAGCAGTACCGGAACACCATACAAGGGAAGGATAACACTATAAGAGAGCTAAAGCAGTCTATTAAGGACTTGAAAAGTCACACAAGCGTTCAAACATCAACTGAGACGCATTTTAGAACGCCAGTACGGGATAGTGTTGTTCTTCGTGATAGTTTGGTTATCGACACAATGAAATGCGTAAATATGCGCTCTAAATGGCTTGACTTATCCGGGTGCATAGATAGCAACGGAACGTTTGCCGGAACAACCGTTACCCGTGATAGTTTAGAGATACTAAATATAGAGCATAGAAAGAGGTTTTTGTGGTTTAGACTAAAGAAGGTGAAGTATAGGGAGTTTATTGTAACGAGCAAAAACCCCTACGCTGAGATAACAGGTTTTAACGTAACTACGATCATAAAGTGATAATTCAATGTTAAAAAGGTTAATGCACGTTAAAGTATTTGTCTCTGAGGAATATATCCTTATATTTGCAGCGTAGAAGTTATTACTAACGTCATTAACAGCGGTTATTGATTTTCATAGAATCATGTTTTTAGAAGATTTGTATCACATTTTATCTTAAACTGTCGGTATGAGAATATAGACAGTTTTTAATTAGAACATTCTCACTAACTATATATATTGGGTTTTGTCATAATTACATTTTTCCCCCTCCGCTTGTGAAAGTAGAGGGGTTTTTTATTACCTTATCCGAACACACCTCAAATGTTAAATCAGTGTTAAACATTAAACTTATGCTTTGATATTTAAAATATCCCCTTAGCTTTGCAACATCAAAAGGAAACGAATTACTAACAATAAAACTTAGAGTTATGGAAGAAAAGGAATTTATTTATTGCTTGACCGGAGAGATTAACGTATTAGGCACTGTCAAGGCTAAAACAATAAAAAGTGCTATGAAACTTGTAGCGGCTATTCAGAGAGGTGCTATATTGAATGATCCGGAAAGGAAATCAATCTTTTGGAGCGTTTCACGTGCTGATCTCCCATTTAAACTTGGTCGTATTGTATACACAATATGCTATCCAGATGGGTCTATTCGTTCACATGTATGCTAACAATAAAAATTTAGAGTTATGGAATTAGTAAAATTCAGAGAGGCAAAGAGGATAATGGAAGAAAAAGCTTTTTTGCAAAAAACGCTTGAAAGGTTTCAGTCCGGCTATCTTAGTAGAACAGATTTATATTTCAGTTCGGGAAGTAGCGTAACATTTTCAGAAGGGGATGGCGAATTTTATGAAGGTTTGTGCAAAGACTTAGAAAAGTCTATAAGAGAATCTATTGAAAATCGTATTGGCTATCTTGAATCTAAATTTGATAAACTATGATACGATCATTTAGTAAGTCGGGTTCAACATCTATGCTGACAGATAAGGAAAAAGCGTTTAACCGCTACTGCCTAACTAACAAGGAAGTTTCATATAACTTAATGCGTATAGAAATGGCAGTTGTTCAAATGTCGTATTACGGCAACCGTTCATCAGATGTCACGCTAACAACCGATAGTTCTGAGGTTTTGGATGCAATTTATACAGTCCTAACAAATGAAGGGTTTAAATACTATTTCAATTTACCTAATAAAGTATTAACCATAAGTATTTTTTAATTTAAAATTTAATCAAAATGAAAGAAGAAGTAAAATTGTTCAGAGCGTTAATCATTGTTTTTGTGTTACTTGTGTTCACCTTCGTGTTAACTTCGTGCGGTGATGATAGTGACAATGTGTATCAAACAGAATATTCTATTGATGTTCCGGAATGGCAGACGGTTTATGTTAATGGTGAGGTTACAACGTCTATATCTCCATATGTTTGGGAACATGTGGACTTATCAGACAAATGTGTTAGAGTATTCTCAGCAGGGCATGTTAGTTATCACAAGGTTACAAAGGTGTCACACGATGATTTAGGCTTTACCGTTTATTCAATAGAAAGTAGCAATAGCGAAAGGTTTGCATACAATAAGAATAAAGGTATATTGCAATATTGGTGCACAAGAAATGGCATTGAAACCGTTGTTGTTTATCGTGAATTAAAGTAAGTTTCATTTTACCCTCACCCGGTGGAGGTTAACCGGGTTATCAATATAGACGGTAGTCCAATTGGGCTACCTTTTTTGTTTTGTTTGCAATGGTTAATCTATTGTTAAAACATAAAGTTTAACTTGAACTTTTAAATAATGTGCTTATATTTGCAGTTTCGAAAGAAACAAAGTAGTAACAATTAAAAATTAGAATTATGAATTTAGAAAACGTTGACAGAGCAAAAGCCCTAATATCAGATAGGGAGTGTCTTAAAGAGGTGATTAATGAAATGGAGAACAATATACCAGTAGGTATTTGGTTATCTTTTGAGCGAGGAAATAAAACTTTAAAGTTTGAATCTAATGATAATGAATTTCTAAAAGATTTTGTTTCTGATGTTCACGGTTTTTAAGTGGAATATCTGCGTGATAAACTTTTAGATATAGATGATGAACTCAAAGACTTGTGATTATTAAATAACTCGATAAGAGATTGTAATATTAACAAATAATTTATTTTAAAATGGAACAATATTTAGACTTACTAAAAGAGACTTTAAATTATGGTGAAAAGAGAACAGACCGAACCGGAACGGGAACTATCAGCTTATTCGGTTTGCAACGATCTTATGATCTGCGTGACGGTTTCCCTCTTGTCACAACTAAGAAGGTATTCACGAAAGGAATTATACATGAACTCCTTTGGATGTTAAAGGGGGACACCAATATAAAATACCTAAATGAAAATGGTGTTCATATTTGGGACGATTGGGCAAAGCCTTCCGGTGATCTTGGACGTATATACGGTAAACAATGGCGTGACTGGCGTATAAATAGCAAGTTAAGAGTAGATCAAATTGATTCAGTTATAGATATGATTAAGTTCAACCCTGAGTCAAGAAGGCTAATTGTTAGTGCTTGGAATGTTGGAGAAATACACATGATGGCACTTCCTCCGTGTCACTGCTTTTTTCAGTTCTATGTGTCTGAGTCCGGTTATTTGGACTTGAAACTGTACCAAAGAAGCGCAGACCTATTTTTAGGCGTTCCTTTCAATATTGCATCTTATTCTATCTTGCTGTCTATGGCTGCACAGGTTTGCGGTTTGAAGCCTCGTAGATTCATTCATACGATCGGGGACGGACACATATATTTGAATCACGTTGAACAGGTGAAAGAACAATTAAGTAGAGAACCGTTCGCCCTTCCCAAATTGGAGCTAAACCCGAATGTTCGTAATATATTCGATTTTAAGTATGAAGATATTAAGATAGTAGATTATAACTGCCATCCGGCTATAAAGGGGGATGTTGCGGTATGAATGAAGAAGAAGTTTTCAAGTTATTAGGCTGTGATAATATTGTATACTATTATGAAAGATACCTTCATAGAGAGTCTGTATATTATCTGAATAACTTGCTAAAGAAAACCGTTAATGTGTATTTTAGAGATATGATACTTAACGCTATTAATCATAAATTAGCTGGATTATAATTTAAAAGGGATGTGCAACGCTTTGCCATCCCTTTTTAGTTTCTATATATCACATACCGAAACTATCGTTGCTCTATGAAACAAATCTAACAATATGTAGTAACAAGTATGAAAGTGATGCAAAGGTAGGCTTTTGATACTATTCAATGGTTAAAACGGGTAGTTTTACATTTCATTAACAATAAAATTAAAGAATTTCTTTGTATATTTAAAGTTTATCCTTAACTTTGCAACATCAAAAAGAAGTAGTAACATTAAAAACGAATAATATGCATATTAAAAAAGATCGAATTTACAAATTGCTTGTGCATGTTTGCAAAAATGAAGGTTTCACATTCTCGTATGAAAGACTTGTTTTATCTCTTAATAAGTACATTGATGAAGACGAAGAAGATTCAGTATTCGGATGTACAATATCTGATATTGATATTTCAATAGCTAAACATATATCAGTTGATCTTTGCGGAACGCTTGCATTGAGCAATGTTATTTGCCAATTAACTTGCATCGGTTTCGGAGATTGCCCGAATTGCGGAGGTTTACTAAGATTGATAGAATCTTATCCCAAATTTAGCAAACAGTATTGCGATCGTGATTGTGAGCCGGAGAGAGAGGAAGAAAATGTATACGAATGTTTAACATGTGGAAAGGAGGTTATTTTATGAATATTGAAAACACAATGATCCGAATCAATGATGCGATTATAAGCGCACGTATGAACGGCAAAAAGATTACGAAAAAGGATATTGCGGCTTTGCTGTGGAAGGACTCAAAGCAAAGAACGCAGGCGGTAAACATGTCTGCCTTGTGTAATCACAAAACCCAAACTATAAAAATAGAGTGGGTGAAAGAGATATGCGAGGCTACCGGAGTCGATGCGAATTTCTTGTTTAATATTAACCCTAAAAAATAAAAGTTATGATTAAAAATTTGCCTAACATTCAAAACGAAATGAATGTTCAAAAGTCGAGATATAACAAGTTTGGCGGATACAATTACCGTTCGTGTGAGGATATTTTGCAAGAAGCGAAAAGGGTGTGCGAAAAATACGGATGTTATGTTATGGTGACTGACTCTATCGAATTTATTGAGGGGCGTTTTTATGTGAAGGCGACCGCAAAGATTGTTGAGACTGAAACGGGATGTATCGAAACGTGTTCGGCTTTTGCACGTGAAGAAGATAGCAAAAAAGGGATGGACTCTGCACAGCTAACCGGAGCTACATCAAGTTACGCACGAAAATACGCCTTATGTGGGCTTTTTGCGATAGATGACAGCATAGACAATGATTCAATGAACGGAGAGCCGGAAACGAAAGGAAAACAGCAAAAATCAGCCTCAAAACAAGTTGCCAACCAAAATAATACTGGAAATAACTCAAATTATTTGGGTGTGCTGCTTGACGAAATAAAGAAAGCAACAACTTATAAACATTTGGGCGATATTCACAAGAACAACGGTCAATTTCATCAAAACAGTGAGTTTATGAACGCTTTAGTTGTTCGGAAGGCGGAACTTGAAAAGGCGGAAGCGGAAGCAAAGAGAGTATAAATAATTCGGGGGATGCGTTCCCCCAATAAAAACAAAAGAAATATGAAAGAATTAACATTACTCCCCAAATTGGTTAATGCCGATGTAACGTATATCAGCGAGACACATGAATATTTTTCAAGCGATTTTAGAAAACTGAGAGGGATAACAGGCTTTATCAACGATCAATTATTTCCCGGGAAACTTGATAATATACCGGATAATATTTTGAGATCGGCAATTGAGAGAGGGAAAGCGGTTCACGATGAAATAGAGAGAATTGACAAAGAAGGCATTGAGCCGGAAACGGTTTACGGAGAGAACTATTTAGATTTAAAAGCCGAAAGCGGTTTAATTCATATCGCATCTGAGTATACTCTAACTGATAACGAGTTTATTGCCTCACCGACCGATAAAGTATATTTGGGTAGCTCTGATAAATCGGTTGTATTGGGAGACGTTAAAACCACCTATAAACTTGATTTGCTTTATCTGTCTTGGCAGCTATCAATATACGCCTACCTTTTCGAGAGACAAAACCCAAATTTGAAAGTAGAGGGACTTATCGCAATTTGGCTGAGAGGTGACAAGGATAAGGACGGCATTTTCTCCGTTGAACGCATACCGGACAGCGAAATAGAATTGTTCCTTAATTGCTGTAAGAATGGCGTTCGATATGCAGATAATGCAAGCAAAGATAGCTACGTAGCAAAATTGGAATCATTGCCCGCAAAAGTTGCGCATATCGAAGAAGGCGTTTTCGAACTTCTTGAAATGCAAAAGAAGATAGATGAGCATTTAGGCAAGTTCAAAGAACAGTTGTTAGGTCTGATGTCTGAGGCGAAAGCTGACAATATAAAAGGGGAACTTATTTCAGTCACAAGAAAGAAAGCGTATAGCCGTGAATCACTTGATTCTAAAGCGTTGAAAGAGCAGTTTCCGGAAATATACGATCAGTTCGTTAAAACATCAAATGTCAAAGAATCAATTCAATTAAAAGCGTTGTAATACTGAATAAGAAATGAATAAAATTAAAGAATCAGAATTAAATACCCTCTTAGAAAATGGTGATCTTTGTGATTATTGTCCGTATGTTAGAGGCGAAATATCTAAAGGGCTTTATGATTTGTGCGAAGGGTGCTATTGCGAACAGGCAAAGGATAATTATATACTTGAAAACGATTTAGATTATGAAGAATAGATTTATGAAAAGGCTTATTGGTTATTCGCATTATGTGGATAAACTTGTATATGTAACGGTAGACGGGGGAAGAAGGGAAATAATGAAATTAAAGCCAAGGAAAAAGAAGTTTTATAATTCCCTCGAATGTTACAAGGCTATACAAAAGATGTTTGAAGGATGATAACAATATCTGAAAGTTTAGCAAAAGAGATCGGTTTAGATAATTCAGTAGTATATTCAGTTATGGTTCTTATACTTTGTACTGATACATATAAGGATAAGTTTAAGGGGTGTAGGGTAAAGAAAGAACCTAATACCGTTTTTATTACGATTTCTAAACTTAGAGAATGATTCCTTTTATGTCTAAGAGCAAATTATATAATTCTGTAAACAGATTAATAAAACTTGGATATATAAAAGAGGCTAATTATAGACTACCCGGTATTAATACAACTAAATGTTATACGATCGGAAAATTTAAAACAATAAAGATATGAAACGATTTCATGAAGAAAACCCACCGATTGAGGAAGATTTTAACATGTGGGATTAAAAAGAAAGAGCAGTATAATTTTAATAAAACTAAATAGAAAATTATGAAATATATGGGAAGTAAGTCAAGGATCGCTAAAAGTATCCTACCTATAATTCTAAATGATAGAAAAGAAGGACAATATTACGTAGAACCCTTTTGTGGCGGATGTAATATTATTGATAAGGTAGTAGGAAATCGAATTGCCAATGATAGTAATACATATTTGATACGAATGTGGGAAGCATTAACAAGCGGTTGGAATCCTCCTTTGATAATAGAAAGAGACCAATACAATGATGTTCGTGATTGTTATAATCGCAAAACAGACAATTATCCAATGAATTATATTGGATGGGTTGGATTTGTTGGAAGTTATAACGGTCGTTTCTTTGACGGTGGATATAGCGGGCATCGTGTTAAAATAAAAACAGGATTTAGAGATTATATATCTCTGGCAATTAGAAACATTCTATGTCAAGTAGACCGATTAAAAGGGGTTTGTTTCTTAAATAAAGATTATAAGGACTTGGTGTTACCATCTTGCTGTATTATATATTGTGATCCGCCTTATGAAGGAGTAAAGAAATACGCCTATTCGATAAATAATACAGAGTTTTGGCAATGGTGTAGGGATAAGATAGCAGAAGGGCATAAGGTCTTTGTTTCAGAATACAATGCGCCCGATGATTTTGTCTGCATTTGGCAACAAGGCGTAAAAACGACAATTAATCACTCTATAACTAAAAATGCAGTTGAAAGGCTATTTGTACATAAATCGCAGTTATAATTTTAATGTGTCCCAACATTTAGAGTAACCTATAATACACCCACCAACGTTTTTTTAGTTGTGTGGGTGTTTTTTGTGGTGTGCCGAAAAATAGGCATACCTCAAATATGGGTATCACCAATTTTGGACACACTCCTATCGTTCTTTTAGTTATATCTAATTATCAGACGTTTACAAACAAACGAATGTTAAATTATAAAATATATTCGTTTTTCCTTTCGGTATATAATCATAAACGCTATATTTGCAGAGTCAAATTTAAAACAATATGTATATGAAAGTAGAAAACTTAGTTAAGATTAAGAGTTATGCCGATTTAAAGGGAGTTACAGTACCTTGGATATGGAAACTTATTAAGAGGGGTAAATTAGAGTATATTCAAATTGATGGTGCATGTTTCATTGAGTTAACTGATGAAGAACTAAAAAAGTATGATGAGTACAAAGAAAGGATAAGTTCATTTTTGAATAGCAAATAGTATTAATCATTAAAATTTTAGAAAATGAAAGAATTAGTTTTTAAAGGAGAATCAAATCAAGTTTTAACTAACAGTTTATTGGTAGCTGAAAAGTTCGGAAAGGAACATAATAAAGTTATTAGAGATATTCAAAACCTTTCATGTTCAGACGAATTTAGAGCCGCCAATTTTGGCGTTTCCTCTTATATTAGTCTGCAAAACAAGGAGTTGCCAATGTATGTAATGACTAAAGACGGTTTTAGCTTTCTTGTTATGGGGTATACTGGTGTTAAGGCTGGTATGTTTAAAGAGGAATATATAAAAGCCTTTAATAAAATGGAGGAAACTATTAAGAACGGAGGTTTTAACGTTCCTAAATCATTCCGTGAAGCATTATTGCTTGCTGCCGAACAGCAAGAAGTTATAGAGAATCAGCAAAAGCAGATCGAAGAAAAAAATGCAAAAATCGAAGCTGATAAGCCGAAAGTTCTGTTCAGTGAAGCAGTCTCAGCCTCGAACAAATCTATCTTAGTGCGTGAACTTGCAAAACTTATCACCCAAAACGGTTATCAGATCGGGGAAAAGCAGCTATACGAGCGACTGAGAAAAGCCGGATACCTTTGCAGTTCGGGAGAGTCTTACAATCAACCTACGCAAACATACATGAACATGGGCTTATTTCATTTGAAGAAAACAAGCGTTATTTGTGACGGGGAAAGTAAGGTTTATACCGTCACCAAAGTGACACCGAAAGGACAAATATACTTCATTAATAAGTTTTTAGGGAGGGGAATGAAATGACGCATTGTTTTGACGATAAAGTAGCAACAAAGTTAGGAGTTGAAGCGGCATGCGTATTGCACAACTTCGCTTTTTGGATAAACAAGAATATAGCCGATAACCACAATTATTTTGAGGGCAGATATTGGACTTATAACACAAGGGAAGCGTTATCTAAACTATTCCCGTATATGAGTCAATCTAAGATATATAGAGTGATAGGAAAGTTGGAGGAAGAAGGCTATTTGTTGAAGGGGAATTTTAATAAATCGGGTATAGATAGAACAACGTGGTACGCATTAACAGATAAGTGTATAAAATTCCTTTTTGAGTGCGGATATACTCTTATAGGCTATTCTGAGCCGATTTTGCAAAATTGCAAAATGCAAGTTGCAGAAATGAACAATGCAAGTTGCAGAAATGAACAAACAATACCAGATAGTATATATACAGATAGTAATACTAAATCTCCTAACGGAGATTATAGTATAGCCACGCGCGAAGAATCTGTTTTGTTCCCGGTTGAAAAGAAACCTTTAGCCTCAGAGATATTTGGCTTTACTGCAAAAACCTTAGATGTGACTAAGAAAGTGATAGAGCGAACAGATAGTTTTTTCGATCAGCTAACATTCCCGTTCGAGTCGGAGGAATTTAAAAAAGCCGTTTATGTGCTAATGACCCAACCAAAGTGGCGGGTAAAGACTAAGACTCTAACAGCTATGCAAGCAAACCTAAACGAGATTGCGCAATTTGAAGAAGGTTTTGCTATGCTATTGATAAATCAGAGCATATCTAAGGGGTGGGCCTCACTTGTATACGAGTCAACGTCTAAACAATATCTGCAATGGTTAAGGGAAAAGACGGGAGTCTCCGGAAATACGCAGCATGCCAACAATACTAAATCGTATTTTCAGAGTGACGAACAGCGCAGGATGTATCAGTCTTATTTAACGGAGGACTTTACATAGCATTTTAAGGCTTAAATTTCAATTTTAATCACTAAGACAATAAAAGTATCATGTATTTAGAGAAAATCAAAAATTCGGGCGGAAAATTAGCAAAATACGAGGGTTGCGGATCGTTTATAGAGAAGAACCGTAGATTTTACGAAACTGGCAACTTTAAACAACTCTCAAAAGTAGATCAAATGATTTTCCGTGAATCAACTCTCCTTCTCGTTTCAGAGTGTGTTGATCGAGAGAAAAGATTGGGGTATTTTTCTAAGGTTGTTAACGGTATATGTTTAGAGACTGGTTTAAAAATACCGGATACCAAGGACGCAAGTAGTGTATTTTATGCTGTTTGTGATGTGATAGATATGTATTTCGATGATCTATCGTTCAATGAAATTCGTTTGGCATGGCGGTTACTTGCTGTTGGGGAACTCGACCAGTTTTTGCCAAAAGACAGATACGGTAGTCCGGATAAAAATCATTATGGCTCTCTTTCGATTGATTATATTTCAAAGGTTCTAAAGGCGTATAAGAAAAGAAAGGTTGAAACGATGGAACGAGTTTTTCAGATTATGCCGGACGAAAAACCAAAGCCGACACCCGAACAGGAAAAGATGTTTTTGAATTTACAGGCATACAATTTTGTTCTCGCCCTTTTAAAGTATAAGTATTCGGGACGTTTCCGCATAGAGCGTGACAGGATAATAAACGAGTCTACATTTGCGTACATGGAACGATTGGGATATGATATGTCGGTAGTACCTACGTTAGCTGACAAGAAAGAAGCTTTGTTTCAATTTCAAGGTAGGCCCGTAAATAGCTTTGCTCAAATTTTCGAAAAAGAGTGTATTTCGAGGTTTGGGATAGATCACGAAGCAGTTTATTTTCGTGCGATACTGATAGCCAAGAAAAGAAAGTTATTCCAGTATTGGGATGAAATGTTAGCTTTCTCAAATGAAGGTGATAGATCAGAAGATGATATTTGGAAGTTATATTACTACATTCAATAAAACGAAAATCATGAATAAAAGAAAAGTAAAAAAAGAAACTTATCGGGTAAGGCTTACAAAGCCTTCCGATAAATTCGTTTATGTCTCTGACTCGTTAACGTACGAAAGGAGAAAAAAAGAGGGAAAGAGATGTTATACTGTATATGTCAAATATATGAATGTTAAATATTTGTGTGTTTCCCGCAAACAGGCAAAGAATTTAATAAAGGGGTTCATGTTAATATGGGAATAGATATTATTTGCGCAATTGATCCGGGTGTGTCGGCTGGTGGAATAGTGGTATATAAGCCGGATAATAGTCTTATTACTATCCCTATGCCACGCACGGCAAAGGGTATTTATAACGTGTTCCAAAAAGTGAAGCGTTCCGGTAGTCCTGCAATATTCATTGAGCGTCTTTCGGTTCGTGGGGGTGACTCCGGAGGCGGGAAAGAATTTAGAATAGCAACTATGTTGGAGAATTATAACTACCTTGTATGTTGTGCGCTCGTTCTTGATATTCCTTTGTTTCTGTGTGCGCCTATTTCGTGGCAAAGTGGTTTAAATCTGAGGGAGAAAGGAGAGAAAGAGGAAAAGAAGGATAGGAAAGAAAAGTATCTTAATTATGCGATGAAGCAATTCCCACTTGCAAACGTGAAATTATGGAATAGTGACGCTATATGTATTTTGCGCTTCGCACAAATGAAGATGATTTGTGATGTAGATTGGTTTTCAAGTAACATGCAGAACGAAAGCAGTACGGAAATATCATTTTCTTCCCCTCTGTTGGACGATAGTATTAAATTCGTGGAAAGATATGGGTTCAAAAGAAAACGATCTAAAAAACGCTCTAATTGAATCGGTGAAAGAATTGAGAAGCGCACAGAAGAGATTTGAACGATTCGGGGAGAGATACAGAGATAGGAAAGAAAAGGCGGAAAAGAAAGTAGATGAAATTCTGTCGGTTATCGAAGATAAGCAACTATCTATTTTCTAACAAAAGTTAAATAACGGGTATTTCGGAAAGATTTACCCGTTTTTATTTGCGTGAATTTAAAGTTTTGCTTTAATTTGCAGTACCAAAATAAAAAACAGTAGTAACAATAAAATCAATTAATTATGCAGGAAATTAACAAGAAATTAAGTGAACAGTCGGTAGAAGCGGTTTTGGATAGACCGGAGTATAGAAAAGAGCTTTCTATTTATTGGGAGGGCTTAAAAGAGCAACGGGAAAAGGTATCTTTTCAAATATTGAAGAATGGCGGAATCCCTAAAAGGATAACAATAGACAGAGTTGAGAAAATGGATGCAGGCCAACTTGTGTCAGAATTCAAGCTAATACTTGACAGAAAGAGTGAGTTGCCTACAAGTCTGAGGTACTTTATTTCGGATGTATGCGGAAAAGTATTTATTAGTTGGTTTACAAAAGTGATTGAAGATGAAGCTAAAGAAAATAACGATACCAGGGAAGGTAACTAAAGACGGTAAGTTATCCATCTACATGGGAGAGCTTAACGAGTTTATGAAGAACAACGCAGGAAAAAATATAATTGCGGAGTTTACAGTATTAGAACCGTCTGATTCTTCATCCTTGCGTGGATACTACTTTAAATACGTGGTTCCCCAATTTCAGAAAGGGATGTACGAAAACGGGTATAGATGGAGCGAAGAAGAGACGGAGGCTTATATGCGTAGTATTTGCCCTATTACGATGGGTGAAGTTGTAGACGTTGAAACTGGTGAGTATAGAAATGAATCAGTTAAAGTTACCGATTTAAGCAATAGCGAATTTGTCGAATACATAGACTTTTTAAAGCAGTTTGCGGCAGAAGAATTTAGTATTTATATTGAAGAACCAAATAGATTTGTAAGATGAAAGAAAATGAAGAAATGACTTTAGAGGAAAAGTTCAATTTGATGTGCGAAGCGTTAAGTATATCACCGGAGAGAATTATAGATAGGGATATTACCCGTTATGTATCACTTCGAAGAAATTGCATTATCCATCAGCTTTACGCCTATAAAAATCACGGTTTACCCGAATTGATAGGTCGAACGAAGGTTTTAATTATGAAAGCATATGAACGTTTTCAAGGCGAATTAGATGTGAAAGATATGACAGCCGTAGAGTTTGTTCGGCTTATAGACGAACGACTGCAAAAGTATATTGATGGCAAATAAGATTAAGAATCTTGTTCTTGTTCATTGCACGGAGTGTAGGTTCAGTTCAGATCACCATAATTTGATTTGCTATTGCGAAAAGAGAGATAAAAAATTATGCAGTTGCCCGAACATTGGGCGTGTCTGTGAGTTTTACATTAAAAAATAAAGTATCATGTTAAAAGACAATTTTGAATTAAAAAGAGTTAAGTTCTTGAATAACGGTTTAGAGGTTGATTATAATGATTGCCGTTTGGTTGATGGTGAAGAAACAAAGACGTTTCACAAGGTAAAATGCCCCGAATATCCGCATAGAGATTTAGGAATTGCGGCAAATGAGCTTCGTTCATACATCGTTGAATTGATGGGAATAATGAATTTTAGGAACATCACCTATTTGTCTGATTTGGCAAAACAAGACAATGAGTTAAGTAGACAATTCGATGAATATTTTGAAACGCTTGCAACCCGTATAGCGATTAGTGAGATAGTCTATGATCCCGAAAAGAACACAATAGTTTTCAAATATATTTTCACGGGAGTAGATTTGTCCCGGTTGAAAATGCAAACGAGCAAAATTATGTTGGACGGTGAGGGGTTGAAATTTGAAATAGCACTACAAGAAGATTTTGAAGCACTGAAAGATGAAATTTTCAAGTATCTTTTTGAGAATAAGCGTGCACAATTGGAGCTATTCAGTGAGACAGCAACGGCAGAACCGGACGATAGTTTGACGCCAGATGATGATTTAGAAGGTGACGATACGTTTTTTGATGATGAAGAAGCAGAGCAACCGGATTTGATCGAAGAAGATGTACACGATTGATACGTTTGAGGAAATAGATTATTGTTTAAGCATGGGGTATAACCCCTTGCTATTTAATAATAATTTCGATATTGAACCTAAAACAAGGTATGAATATTTAAAACGGATGTTCGGGGAGGGTCACGGACAGAGGGAAAATGAACGTTTCTTCCGGTATATGTGGGATATTAAGCCTCACTATTGTGAAGAATGTTTAAAGCCGTTGACTGGATACTCAGCCGTTTATATTAGCCATATTATAACTAGGGGATCGAATCCAATGATTGCGCATGATCCTCGTAATATAAACATACTTTGTTTCAATTGCCACAATCGTTGGGAACACGCTAATACCCGCAAGGGGATGCGGATATATCAAAGTAATTTAGAAAAAATAAAAGTCCTTAAAAGGGACAGTTTAAAACTGCAAAAGAAATGAAATTGGTAAAATTTGAACTTGTATCGGGAAATGAAATTATGATTAACCCTAAATCTGTGGAATCAATAGTTAAATATACAGATGATTCGGTGTATATTAACACAGTAGGTGCAGATATGCCGTATAGGGTTAAAGGTTCAATTGAAGATGTCAATAAAGCACTAAGCGAAGGTAGCAAGATTGATTCAATAGCAGGACTTATGGTTATCGTCTTTATTGGAATTTACATATTATCAACATTAGCAAATTTATTATCGTAATGAACTTAAACAAAATCGAATTGATCGGGCGTGTTTGCGCTGATCCACAAGTAAAAACCTTCGATAACGGAGGGAAGGTATGTAATCTTTCTATCGCAACGAACGAAAGGGCATACAAAACGAGTAACGGTATCGAAGTGCCGGAAAAAACAGACTTCCACAATGTAACATTCAAAGGTAAATTGGCTGAGATTTGCGGACAGTATGTTGCCAAAGGAATGGAGTTATACGTAGAGGGTAGTTTACACTATCGTAAATATACCGACTCTAATAACGTTGAAAGAACTATTTCTGAGATCGTTGTAAGGTCTATGCAGATGGGAAGAAAAGCGGGTGAGGGAAACCAGCAGCCAGCCGGAGGCAACGGAAACCAACAGCCGCCAACCGGAGGTTATAGCGGTCAACAGCAGCCGCCTCAGCAGATGTTTACGCAAAATGATGATTTGCCGTTTTAAGGTAGTTTCTAAATTGGGGATGTATATTGCATCCCCTTTTTGTGTTAAATACATGTTAAAACTTAGACTTTAGATTGCAATATTAAATCTTATCATTATATTTGCAGTGTCAAAAGGAAACAAATTACTAACATTTAAAAATAAATATTATGGCAACAATGACATCAAAACAATTTTGTGAGAGAATGTATGGAATGTATCGCTTACTTGGCGGTGGTGATTTCGGATGTGCTCACTGTTCAGACAATAGGTTTTCTTGCGGATTAGAAAGGAGAATACAGTTTTACCAATGCACTTATGAAGGCGTGTGATAATCACAAAGTTCATTATAAGATCGAGGCAAACGAATATTGTATTAATTTCGTAGTAGAATTTAAATAATAATATCGGTAGAAATACCGCTTTAAACTTATAGTTATGGAAAGAAGAAGATTATCCGGTCAGTACAAAATAGCAATGTACAAAAACATAGGGAATGACACGTTTAAGGGAGTGGTAAGAACGGTAACAGGTTTCATGTATCAGTGTGGCGCATATCAGTATTTTACTTATTGGGAGAATGACAATAAAATATCGGTTACAGAATCAAGTACTGGTTTCCGTGTAATGTCTTTGTATGTTGAAAAGGGTGAGACTCCTAAAATTGCGCATGATAGGATAGTTGAGAAATTGAAATGCTTTGAGCCTTCTTTGGCAAATTGGAATAGCGCCAAAGAAATGATGAAGAAATATAATATTCCTTATCCTCTCAATGAATGGATCGTAGGACTAAAAGATATAAACCATGAATGAAGAAGTAGAGAAAGCAAGATCGGTGAGTAACGAAGTTATTTCGGAAACTATCAGAAAATCGACTGAGAATATAAAGGCAATGGAGGACGATTTCAGATTAGTAAGAAAGAAGTTACGAAAAATTGGCGATCGAATAAAATTTGAGAGAAAGAAACTTGATATATACAATGAAGAAATAAAAAGGAGGGTTAAGTATGGAATTTGGTAACTTACTGTTAAATAGATTGGGGTTCAACCGTGAAATGTTGGAAGCTAAACTTTTGGAAATATCCACTAAGGAGAAAGAGATAAGAGTTCTAAAGAAAGAAGTTTCCAGTATAATGGAACACATATCAAAATTGGAAAGTACGTTAAATCATGGAGAGCATTATTATTGCGGTGCTTGCTGCTATCTTGAAAGTAAATGTAATAAGGGAAAATATAAGTGTCTTGAAACCGGAGAATACAAGAAATATCACTGTAAAGCGTGTGAGAAATTTAGAGATTTACCATTTTAATAACTAATTATAAATTAAATATTATGATTGATTTTAATCAAAAAAGTATCTCTTTAACTAAAGAGTGTACAGAACAACATGAAAGAATGAAGGCAAAAGGTTTTTATGCCTCAGAGGTTTTTGAGTGTAAAAAATGGGCGTTGATAGTGTCTGAGTTCTGCTAAGCTATGGAGGCTGAAAGAAAAGGCAGAGTTATAGAAAACGATGTATATGACTTTGCTCTGAATAGGAAATCAAAGGTAGGCTTTGAGTCGTATTTCAAGAAATGGATAAAGGATACAGTTAGTGATGAACTCGCAGACGTGTTTATCCGGTGTATGGACGCAATAGGACATTCTATTGATAAAATTGCGTGTCCTACCGAAATTTTCGTTTTTCAAAGTATGGTTAGCGATCATTTCAATAGGTTATTGTATTTTGAAAAATCTATTTCATCAATTGTTTATTATGCCATTCAATTTGTACCGAAATCTTTATTTGGCAAATCGTGCATTACCGAGTATACTAACATGATGGCAATAACCATTGCAGCCGCAAAGCTTTATAACATAGACCTATCTAAAGCAATAGAGGCAAAGATAAGATATAACGAGTTGAGAGGTCAAAAACATGGGAAACAATATTAATTCATTATGGAAGAAAAAATTATTGATTTAGCAAGAAGAAGCGTTTATTATGGTGATCCGGAAGGTTACCAAGTTGGGGGATTCCATTACAAGACATCCGGCATGCAGCTTTCTGAATTTTTAGAAAGGAATAAAGTTGGTTTCTTGGAAGGGAACGCAATGAAATATGTGTTTAGGCACGATAAGAAGAACAAAGAAGAAGATTTGATAAAGGCTATTCAGTATATCAAATTGATTCTAAAATACAGATATGGTAAATTCTTAGTAGGTGATATTCTGTTGAGTAAAGAAGAATATAGAAAACTGGATCAGATTATCGAGAAACAAAATACGATTGAAATTGATACTACTTTTGTCAGAAATGCGTTAAAAACCGCATCAATTGCTTCTCCTAAAATATCGGTAGATAAAGCAACTTTGTATGTTGCAAAGCTAAGAGAGGTTAAAGCCGAATATGTAGAAAATTTAATCTTGACAGATATACAAAAACACAGGCTTTTAGATATGGGGTTGTTATATTGTATTAGCGATAAAGTTTTTGCTTATTTTGAGTCGAAAAACAGACAAACCATAGCTGTTCAGCCCGGGAACTACATTGTACTGAAAGAGGATGGGGAATATGAATCGTACTCAAAACAAAAATTTGAGTCTATCTTTCAACCAAAATACTAATAAAAATAAATAATGATAAGTCACGTTGCAAATATAGCAGCGTGACTTTATTTTTATATTATCTATAATAGTGTTATTTTTGCGCATATTGAAAGATTATATAATTTGTAGTACAATATACCGAATAGAAATTATAACTTAAAAATACGTCTTAAAATGGATAAAAAAATAGGTTCAATGAAAAGAGGGCAGGGAAGGCACAGCCGGACGGACGAACAGACAGAAAGAGATCGTTCCTTTGCCTCTGATTTGTTTTTGAAAGGTTATTCTTATAGAAGAATAGCGGAAGCGATTAACGAGCGAAATAAGGCGGATGAAGTGCCGTATACCGTGACTTATCAAACAGTATATAATGATATTCAGTTTTGCTTGACTCAGTGGAAAAGAGAACAGTTCGATAATATAGATCAGTATATTACGCAGGAACTCCAATCTTTAGATAATGTAGCTCGTGAAGCGTGGGAAGAGTGGGAAAAGTCTAAGCGTCCCAAATGTAAGACAAAGTATATTTTAGGGAAAGCTAAGGAGGTGCAAAAGGAAACAACAACTGGTGATCCTTCTTTCTTGAATGTAGTTCTCAACGTGCAGCAAAGAAAAGCAAGGTTGTTGGGGTATGACTCACCGTTATGTATAAACTTGGTGGGAGATAAAGAAAATGAAAAACCCAAATACGATTTTTCGGATGTTCCGGAGGACGTTTTAGAACAATTGGCAGATTCTTTGCAAAATACGGAGGGTAAAAAGTGAAAAAAGTAAATGAAATACCACCCATTGAGATTGTGAAGCATGTTGCGAGGAAGAAGTTTAAGAACTATGCGAAATTCATAGATGATAAAATAGTTCTGAGTCAGTTTCACAAAACATACTACGAGATTCTAGATAGGTTTGCACATGGTAAGATCAAAAAATTGATTGTTACCGTTCCGCCTCAAACTGGAAAATCAGAGGGTAGTAGTAGAAAGCTACCTTCTTTCCTTTTGGGGCTTAACCCGTCTTTAAAGATATTGATCGGTTCTTATGCCGCATCACTCGCAGAGGGGTTTAATAAGGATGTACAAAGAATTATGGATACACCGGAGTATAAAAGCCTATTCCCCGACACCCGGATAATGGGAGAGGAAAAAAAAACGAGGTATCAAGCGTTTGCGAGAAATTCAAAAATGACTGAAACAATCGGGAAGGGTGGGTATATTATATCCGTTGGTCGTAATGGTAGTTTGACTGGTAAATCTGTGGATATATCCATATTGGACGACTTGTATAAGGATCACATGGAGGCAAATTCTCCGATTATCCGGGAAGCTGCTTGGAAATGGTACACAACCGTTGTAACCACCCGTCTACACAATAACAGTCAACAGCTTATTGTATTTACGAGATGGCACAAGGATGATTTAATAGGTAGGATCGAAGATAAAGAGAATGTTATCAATGTTGAAAAGTGGGAAGATTTGGATAATATCCCGGATGGCGCATGGGTTAAAATAAACTTTCCTGCTTTAAAGGTGGGAGAACCAACAGAAATTGATCCACGTTTGCCGGGTGAAGCACTTTGGGAAGAAAAACATAGCGCAAAGAAGTTGAACGCACAAAGGGACCTTGATAGAAATGAATTTGAATGTTTGAACCAAGGAAACCCGGGTAGTGCTGAGGGAACTTTATACGGTAACTTTAAAACGTACACCGATAAAAACGATTTTGGTGTATTGATCGGAAGGGGTAACTATACAGACTGTGCGGATACCGGTAGCGACTACCTTTGTTCTATTTGCTATGATAAGTATCAATCAAAAGAAGCGGTTTGGAATGAAAAGGAAAGGAGGTATAAGCATCTTATTTTCTGCCTTGTAACGGATATTGTTTATACTACCGCACCAATCGAAGAAACGCAGGTTAGTGTTCCTAATATGTTGAATATGAATAGTACAGATTACGCATACATAGAGAGTAATAACGGGGGTCGATCCTTTGCTGTTAACATCAGTCCAAGAACTAAGGCTGAAATAAATTGGTTCTGCCAAAGGTTAAATAAAGAGGCTCGTATATTGTCGAACGCTGCAAACGTTACTCAGTCTATTGTTATGCCGTATGGGTGGGAGTCACGTTTCCCGAAATTCCACGAACATATAACAAATTACCTTCGTGAATTTTCAGCTAACAAACACGATGATGCGGCAGACGTTTTAACTGGTATAGTCGAGAAAGAAGTTATTCCAACTATATATCAAAAAAGAAGAGGAATAAGGGTTATAAACTGATAAAGTAGGAAAATGTATCAGACTTTCAAGTTTATACGGTATATTTGCAAAGTAAAATCAATTGTTTAACTAAATTTTTATAATTATGTTGTATTGTGATTGTCCTTTAGGTGCAGCACTTCCGGATATTCCCGCATTTAGCTGTCCCGACAATTTCGGGCAGGTTCAAAAAATTGCTTTTCAGAGACTCGAAAAAACGGCAGGAACTGCAAATACTATGACTGCCGGAAGTATCACAAAGTTGGCTACATGGACTCCTTTACTGTCAGCAAAAGACGGTACTAAAGTAGTAGTTACGCCTTATATTTACGAGCCGACAGTAGAGGCGGGTGCTGCCATTACTTATGGAGGTGGAAACGCAACTCCCGGAGGTATTGTAGAAATTTTGGGGTCTGAGTCAACTCCGTTTACAGCTTCATTCAAGAAGTTGCCGCAAACCATTGTTAAGGCGATGAAAGCGTTGATGTGTGAAGCGGGGCAGATCGGTGTGTTCCTTATCAATGGAAA
>ENA-ORRL01000414-ORRL01000414.1-human-gut-metagenome-genome-assembly--contig:-NODE-414-length-47730-cov-14.707226_pt1 | contig 47730 bp, 35 predicted proteins | sample MGYA00242175_ERZ509134 | MGnify/ENA primary metagenome ERZ509134 (study PRJEB26280, sample SAMEA2338660) | human gut metagenome | biome: human gut; feature: human-associated habitat; material: faeces... | reverse complement strand
AGAACACCCGCCCCGGCGCGGAGCATGGCTCGGCGGCGTGGGGCGATGTGTTCCGGTTAAACAAGTTCTACATGGACAGGCACGGGTCGAATCTGCTGCTGACCCAACACTTTCACATTGGGATAGATGGCTACAAACACAAGCACAACACGAACATCCTCATTGTCGGCGGCTCCGGTGCAGGCAAGACTCGCACTTATGGTGTGCCGAATGTACTGGAATGTGCCTGCTCTATGGTAATCACTGACCCCAAGTCGGAAATTTTGCGTAAGACCGGCAATTTGTTAAAAGAAAAGGGCTATGAGGTTATCGTATTTGACCTCATAAATCCCGCCGCATCGTTCTGTTACAACCCGTTTGTGTATGTGCATGATGACCGTGAAGTGCTGACTTTGATTGAGAATCTAATTCAAAACACCACACCATCACATTCAAAAAGCAGCGACCCCTTCTGGGAGAAATCCGAAACCGCCCTGCTCCAAGCCCTTATGCTGTACCTGCTGCACGAGGCCCCGCCCGAAGAACAAAACTTCTCGATGGTCATGGAAATGATTGCGGCGGCCGAGGTCCATGAGGATGATGACACCTACCAATCCCCGCTGGACATCTTGTTCGAGCGATTGGAAATGCGTGAACCCGACAGCATCGCTTGTAAGCAGTATCGCATTTTCAAACAAGCCGCGGGCAAAACCGCAAAATCCATTTTGGTCAGCGTGGGTGTGCGCCTTGCCGCGTTCAACCTGCCGTCTATTGCCAAGCTGACAATGACGGACGAGCTGCATTTGCAGGAATTGGGCGAGCGCAAAATCGCGCTGTTCTGCTGTATCCCGGACTCGGATAAATCCCTCAATTATCTGGTCGGCATGATTTACACACAACTCATCCAAACGCTGTATCGCCAAGCCGACCGCATACACAAAGGACGTTTGCCTGTGCCTGTGCATTGCCTTATGGACGAGTACGCCAATATTTCCTTGCCAAAAGATACCTTTTTGTCGGCACTGGCCACCATGCGTTCCCGCGCAATTTTCTGTTCCATCATCGTGCAGAACATGGCACAGTTAAAGGCTATGTACAAGGATGATTGGGAATCGCTGGTCGGTCTGTGCGACGAGTTCCTCTACCTCGGCGGCACCGAGAAAGAAACCCACAAGTATGTCTCGGAACTGCTGGGAAAAGAAACGATTTCTACCACTAGCTACAACCAAAGCAAAGGGCGCAGCGGCAGTTACAGCATCAACCACCAGCAATCCGGGCGCGACCTTATGACCCCGGACGAGGTGCGGCTGCTGGACAACAGTAAATGCATCTTGTTTATCCGTGGAGAGCACCCGGTGGTGGACTACAAATACAATCTGCTGAAGCACCCCAACATCCGCTATACCGAGGACGGCGGCGCAGCCCCTTACGACTATACCGCCGCCGACAACGCGCGGGACGATCTGCCCGGAGCACCCGAAAATTACGAACTGCTGGATATGGACGATTTTCTGCCCGCCGAACCCGCAGAAATGAAGCCAACCATACAAAGAATCAGGAGGCCCAAATGAAGCTGAATCATAACAAAAAATCCGTAAAAATTTCTCGCAGCCTGTTCATGCTGTACGCCGTCATGGTGTGCGGCATCGTTTTTGCCCTGCCCGCGTTTGCCGCAGATGACCCGCTGGTGGTTGTGGAGAATCTCTCCACGTTCATCTTTTCACTGATCCGCGCGGTGGGACTCATCCTGCTGGGGTGGGGCATTGTTCAGGTCGGTCTGTCGTTGCAGAGCCACGACCCCAGCCAGCGCAGCCAAGGTTTCCTGACGCTGGCCGGTGGGCTGGTGATTACCTTCGCCAAGGAAATTCTCGACCTCATTACCGCGTAAGGATTGTGCAAAGAGAAAAGGCGGTGATGCCCTGTGGGTGAGTCATGGATCGTCAGCAACTTAAACGCCGCACTCTCCACATGGAATGACAAGTTAGCGGAGATTTGGTCACTGCTGACCGAAAGCCCGCAGACATTCAAGGGCGGGCAGGTCTGGGGCGTGATGACAGGCATTCACGGCGCTTTGCAGGCGATTGGCTATGGGCTGTTGGTGCTTTTCTTTGCTGTGGGCGTTATGAAAACCTGCGGCAGCTTTGTCGAGGTCAAAAAGCCCGAACACGCCCTAAAGCTGTTCATCCGCTTTGCACTGGCAAAAGGCGCAGTGACCTATGGGCTGGAATTGATGCTGGCGGTGTTTTCCATTGTGCAGGGCATGGTATCGACCATCATCACGCAATCGGGCAGCTCCGGTATGAGCAGCGTATCGCTGCCGCAGGAGTTGATCTATGCCATTAACAATGTGGGCTTTTGGGATAGCATCCCGCTGTGGGCGGTCACATTGATCGGCGGGCTGCTGATTACGGTTTTATCCTTTACCATGATCCTCACGGTCTACGGCAGAATGTTCAGCCTGTGGATGTACGCTGCGATTGCGCCGATACCGCTGTCCACATTTGCAGGTGAGCCCACCGGCAGCGTGGGGAAAAACTTCATTCGCAGCTATGCAGGGGTCTGTTTGCAGGGCGTGGTGATTGCCTTGTCCTGCATTATTTTTTCCGCCATCTCGTCCAGCCCGCCCGCCGTGGATACCGGTGCATCTGTGGTGACGGCAGTGTGGACGTATGTTGGCGAGTTGGCATTTAACCTGCTGGTGCTGGTGGGAGCCATCAAAGGCTGTGACCGCATCGTGAAAGAGATTATGGGATTGTAAAGCAAAAGCGACGCACCATTATGGTGCGCCGCAAATATTACGCCTGATGATAGAGAATCCATTCCAGCAAATCCGCTGCCTTTGCACGACCGCTTGCAATTTGCAAAATAATGTCAATCAGTTCTTCCTGCGTGTAGTCAAGTTCAATTCCGTTAATTGCCAGAAAAACCAGCATAACGTGGGCGCCGGTGCGCTTGTTGCCATCCACGAATGGGTGATTGCAGACTAAGCCAAATCCAAGCTGTGCCGCCTTTGCCTGCACGGATGGATATAGATACTGCCCGCCGAATGTAGCAAAAGGAGCATTCAAAGCAGATTCCAATAAACCATCGTCACGGATGCCGGCAGTACCGCCAAATGTCTCCAACAGAGCATTATGCAGCCTTAAAACCTGTTCCTTGCTCAGCGTTTTCATTTGGCAAGTACCTCATAGGCTTGCTTGTTCTTGGCAATCAGGCGCTTGGAGATTTCGAGAATGTCCTCGTCTTTAGCCTGTTGCTCGTCCTCGACTTGGCTGAACTCCGTTAGCACATAACGCGGGACATTATTCTTTAAGATGACCGCCGCGCCGTTCTCATCAACCATCCGTGCTACACGGGAAAAATTCTGGTTGGCCTCCGTGATGGATACAAGATTGTCTGTGTTAATAACCATAATTCAACGCCTCCTTTGAATATAGTATACACGAATTATAGGATAAATTCAACCTACTTATTAAAGAAGGAAGGAATGCAGTATAGAAATCAAAATACCGAAAGAAGTCCGCGACTACCATGAAAATATCTTTTTCGGGCTGAACACGCGGCAGTTTATTTGCTCGGTGCTGGCGGTCGGCGTAGCGGTGGGCATTTACTTTGCCTTGCAGCCGTATGTCGGCACCGAAGAAATCGGCTGGATGTGCATCTTGGGCGCCGTACCCTTTGCCGCCTGCGGGTTCTTCACCTATCACGGCATGACCGCTGAACAGGTGCTGTGGGCGTGGTTCAAGTCTGAAATCCTCTGCCCGAAACGCCTTGTGTTCAGGTCCGACAGCTACTACTACGAAGCCATGCAGCCCGCCATCCGCGCGGGCATGAAACGAAAGAGAGGGTTGCCTATGAAGAAAAACACCCATGACAGTGAGGAAACCGCTTGATTAAAACCCTGTCAAAAGCGCAGAAGATGGAACGCGAAAAGTTCCGTATTCCGCGCAGCGTACAGGACGCCATTCCCGTCCGCCGCATTTTTGCGGATGGGATTTTCCAAGTCGGCAACCGGTATTCCAAAACATGGTCGTTTACCGACATCAACTACGCCATCGCCAGCAAAGAGGACAAAACCAGTATGTTCCTTGATTACTCGGAACTGCTGAACGCCCTCGACTCCGGCGCATCGGCGAAAATCACGATTTATAACCGCCGCATCAATAAGGCCGAGTTCGAGCGCAGCGTCCTGCTGCCCGACAAGGATGATGGTCTGGACGAATACCGCCACGAATTCAACCAGATGCTGACCGCACAGGTCACCGGCACCAGCAACAGCATTGTGCGGGAGCGTTATCTGACCGTGAGCGTGGTGAAGCGCAATGCGGACGAAGCCCGCAGTTATTTTTCCCGTGTCGGCACGGATCTGGTGACGCACCTTGCACAGCTTTCCTCGGTGGCAACCGAACTGACGCTGAATGAGCGCCTGCATATTTTCCGCGACTTTTTCAAGGCCGGGGAACAGGCTGCGGCGGAGTTCAATATCCACGAACACGCCAAGCGCAGGCAGCATTTCAAGGATTGGTTCTGCCCCGACAGCATGGAATTTGCCGCAGACCACTTCAAGATTGACGCCCGCTATGGCAGGGTGCTGTACTTACAGGACTATGCCAGCTACATCAAGGACAGCTTTGTGTCGGAACTCTGCGACCTTGACCGTGACTTGATGTTATCCATCGATATCCTGCCGGTGCCTACGGATGAGGCCGCCCGCCAGCTGCAAAGTACATTGCTGGGCGTGGAAACGAATGTCGCCAACTGGCAGCGCCGCCAGAACGCCAACAACAATTTTACCGCGACAGTTCCTTACGATATGGAACTCCAGCGCAAGGAAACCAAGGAGATGCTCGACGACCTGACCACCCGCGACCAACGAATGATGTTCGGGCTGGTGACGCTGGTGCATCTGGCTGACAGCAAAGAGCAGCTCGACAGCGACACCGAAACGCTCTACTCCACGGCGCGTAAGCACCTGTGCCAGCTTTCCACGCTGCGCTGGCAGCAGAAGGACGGGCTGGACACGGTGCTGCCTTACGGGCTGCGGAAAATCCAAGCCCTGCGAACCCTTACCACCGAAAGCACCGCCGTGCTGATTCCGTTCCGCGCACAGGAAATCATGGAGCCGAACGGTCTGTACTACGGGCAGAACGCCGTCAGCAAGAACATGATCGTGGCGGATCGCCGCTTGCTGCTCAACGGCAACAGTTTCCGTTTGGGCGTGTCCGGTTCCGGCAAGAGCATGAGCGCCAAGGAAGAAATCGTGCAGATTGCGCTTTCCACCGAGGATGACATTCTCATTCTCGACCCGGAGTCGGAGTTCGGCTATCTGACCGAAGCCCTTGGTGGTGAAGTCATCCGCATCTCGGCCACGTCTGACACCCACATCAATGCGCTGGACATGGACCGTGCCTACGGTGATGAGCGCAACCCCATCGTCAGCAAGTCGGAGTTTGTGCTGTCGCTGTTCGAGCAGCTCATCGGTGACGGCATGGTGACGGCGAAAGAAAAGTCCATCCTCGGTCGTTGCACTGAACAGGTGTACCTGCCCTACATTCGCAACGGCTATAAAGGCACACCGCCCACGCTACAGGACTTTTACCGTCTGCTCCAAATGCAGCCGGAACCCGAAGCGCAGGGGCTGGCGCTGTCGTCCGAATTGTTCATTACCGGCACACTGAACACCTTTGCCCGGCATACAAACGTGGACACGCAGGCGCGAATCATTGCCTACGACATCCGCGAACTGGGTGAACAGCTTATGCCGCTGGGTATGCTGGTGACGCTGGACGCCATTTATAACCGCGTGATTCAGAACTGGAAAAAGGGGCGCAGAACGTGGATTTTCTGCGATGAGTTTTATATTTTGTTCCGCTATGAGTACAGCGCCAATTTCTTTTACAAGCTGTGGAAGCGCATCCGCAAGTACAACGGACTTGTGACCGGCTTGACGCAGAATGTAGACGAACTGCTGCGCTCCGACACCGCCCGCCTGATGCTGGCAAACTCGGAATTTTTGGTGATGCTGAACCAGAGCGCCACCGACCGCGCGGAACTGGCGAAGCTGCTGAACATTTCGGACAACCAGCTTGGCTACGTCACCAATGTCCCTGCAGGCTGCGGGCTGATTCGCTGCGCGGGCAATATTGTTCCATTCACCAATTCCTTCCCGAAGGATACAAAGCTCTATAAATTGATGTCGACCAACCCGTCCGAGAAAAAGGAGTAAATCTTTGCATTATAAAAATAAAGGACCGCCGAAGCGGTCCGAAGGGGTGCTGCAAACTGGAATACGACGCTATGATATTTCCTTTTCGTCATCTCTCGGTGGCCGAACATAGCGTAGCATTTCTTTTACGCAAGCACCGAATTGCAAGAAATTAGATTTTGCTTCTTTTAGTGTTGTTCCATGATTGGAGTCGCTTGGCTCGTTATCAGAAGTGATGAACGGGTCATTCTCCCAAAAGCAAACGGGACAAATATACCCACAATCTTCATCTGCCGGGACATTGTAGGTAAGAAATCCACAACAAGGACATGGATATTTTTTCATTACGGAGCTTGTTCGCCCCTTTCATTTTGCAAATTTATAGACCTATTTTAATGCTGCCAAATATTGTTTTCCAAATCCCGCAGCCGCCCCTTATAGTCATCTATCAGAGCCTGAACATTTTCCCCCTGCGGGAAGGTCACCAGATAGCCGTCCCCGGCCTCATGAAAACCAATGATTCCCGCAAGCCCTGCCATCTCGGCCACTTTCAGCAGGGTGTGGTAGTCATACTCGGCGGCACTGATATATAAATTCATGGGAGAAACCTCGCGTTTCAGAGAGATGATTCTATTATAGCAACATCTTTTCATAATTGCAAAGAAAATGCTGTATCGTCCAGAATCGGAAGAGACAGCATTGTTTTTTTATATGTAATGGCCCTTTAGCCCAATTTGTTGTCTGGCCTTAACCGAGCGATTGCTCTGGCATGGTCTAAGGCGCAGTGGTGTGCGGGATGCTTTCCGCGTTTGTTTTGATTACGAGACTTATTATAGCGGCGACTTGTGTGCAGAATTTAAAAGCCGTTTGAACGATTTTGAAACTTCTTTTGAAGAAATTATGACAGGGGTGATGCCATGAAAGAGATAAAAGAAAAACCAACCAAGCGTGTGCCGAGAAGCAATGCTGCAGGGAAAATCCCGAAAGCTGCGCTGAAAAAGGCGTGGACAGAAGCCAAGGAGAAAAGCCGAACCAAGCTGCGGGAAAGCATCTCTACGCAGGGGGAAGGCAACTATACCACAGCCCAAGACACTGCGGCGATGCTGACAGATACATCCTATTCTGCCATCAAGCAAAACACCGATTTCACCGTAGAGCAAGGCCGCAAGCTTGCCCTCAAGCAGATAGAAAAGTACCGCGAACGCCGCGCTGCAGAACAAACCGAAACAACCCGCACCCACACCGCCGGTGAGCACAATGTCAGCCCGAAACAGACCGAGCGCGGCACGCTGCCCGATGCAGAGCAACGTCCGCGTTGTGGGGCAGCTTTGCCCCGACAGCGGGCAAAAGAAAAAGCCGTCACCGCCAAGACCGCGCCACAAGATATTCGTGGTGTGACCCAAGGTCAGCGCCAACTGCGAACCGCCGCAAATGAAACTGTGCGGAGCATAACAACCCAAGCACAAATGCAGACCCGTACCCGTCAAGTGCAGCTTGCTATCCAGAAAGCCACCAGCAGCACCCGCAAGACGGCTGTGGCGGTACGCTCGGCAATACGGCATTTTCTTGTCAGCCTGCACAGTCTTGTCGCGGCCATTGCTGCAGGGATTAGCGTGGCACTCAGCATTATTATTGTCATCAGCCTTGTGGCCTTTGTGTCCGGCTCGGCCTATGGCATCTTTTTTGCCGCCAATGCCCCCAACGCCGACACAATTACCGTACAACAGGCAGTAGAAACACTGACAGTAGAATACCGCGACAGGCTGGAAGAAATCTCCGACACCGTACAGCATGACCGCCAAGACATTACAGCCAACGATGACATGTACTACATTCGTTGGCAAGATGTCCTGGCGGTCTTTTCTTCGTATGTTTCGGGAAATGAACAAGGCGCACCCGTTGCGGCACTGACAGAGGAACAGGTGGATAAACTGCGGGAAACTATGTGGGCAATGAACGCAGTGGACTATTCCACCCACCCGGAGTCGATTACCATAGACACTACCGATGAGGACGGCAACCCGACTACCACAGAAATCACCGAAACTGTCCTTGTAATCGAACTGACCCACAAAACACCCGACGAGATGGTGGCAGATTATCATTTCACCACCCGTCAGAACACCTATCTGCAACTTTTACAAGACCCGCAGTATGAGGAACTGTGGGCAGAATTGCTCGGCGGTTTTGCACAGGGCGGTGGAGAACTTATGAGCCCGGACAGCACCCGCATCCCGACAGGCACCCTGCAATGGCCGCTGCCTGTCGCGGGTACGATTACTTCACAGTTCGGTCACCGCGTGGACCCCATCACCGGCGAGGTAAGCTCCCACACCGGCACCGACATTGCCTGCGCCGAGGGCACGCCAATCCTCGCCGCCGCAGATGGCGTGGTCACTGTTGCCAACGGTCTTGACAGTTGGGGCGGCAGCTACGGCTATTACATCCAAATCGATCACGGCGGAGGGCTGGAAACTTTGTATGCACACTGTTCGTCCATCTGTGTAACTACCGGTCAGCAGGTGCAGGCCGGGCAGGTCATTGGCTATGTCGGGCATACAGGAAGGGCAACAGGCTCACATTTGCATTTCGAGATACACATAAATAAAATTAGGAAGGACGCAATGAGTTATTTCGGGATGCAATATTGAGAACAGATTTACAATTTGCAGCCGGTCACGGTCTGCTCAGCGCACGATCAGGACATAGGGATCAAACAGTTGTTCATGCAGCTCGTCCATGGCCTGTTCGGGGTCGGAAATATCGGTCAGCCAGAGCGAATAGTCATACTGGCAGAATCCGGACAAATCCATCTTGAAGTTTGTTTCCCAGTTGTTGTTCATGACCCAGGAATACAGCGGGCGGGCATTGTTTTCTGCTGCGCCGTCGCACAGGCGGATGTGGTGATGCTGCATCTCGCCGGTATAGAACATGGGAACATCTCTGGCTGCAATCAACACGCCGCCTTCGGGGGAAAGGCGTGCCGCGCCGTCATCCGACATATAGAATTCCATGCAGGTGCCGGGCAGCTGGTCAATGCCGGGGCGGAAAGCCTCACGCGCACCCTTGCGAAGCACGGTTCCGTTGCCGGGACGGTTCAGATCAAGCGACAGGAAAACACTCTCCACTTCGTCCGAAATTGTCTTGCCAAGTTCCAGGGTAAAGTCAATGCGGGGAATTGCTTCATACAGTTTCAGCAGAACATCAGCTTTTACTGTACCGGCAAGGCTGTAATGCAGACGCAACTGGGTGAACACAGGACCATGTTCCATGCAGGTGATTTCCATCAGTTTTCCGATGTGCGTTTCTGCGTGTTTGCCGCGAATATTGCGACCCAGTGCGCGGCGCTCCTCGTAAGAAGAGAACGGCACCTCCTGATGCAGAGGCGTACGCTGGTACACCGGCGTGAAGAATGGAATGGCAGTGCCGGCCATTTCGGTTCCAGTGCGCTTATCCACAAACGAAGTGATGCCATCGCCCGGCTTATAGCAGATGCGGAAGAATTTGTTTTCCACTTCATACGGCAGGCGGTACGTCACCGGGTCGTAGTCATTCACAATATCCCGTACTTCTTCAGCGCCCATATAGCAGTGACGTGTATTCAGCGTTTCCGGAGCTTTGTGACGGGCAGTGTAGATGTATTCTTTTTCTTCGCCGTAAGACAGCGTATCAATAAAGCTGATTTTGCGTCCGCGCGGGTGAGGGGATACCTGGCAGGTGTACAGGTTTCCTGCCAAATCACGCACCTCAACATCTTCAAGTGCAAGAGTTTCAATATAAAACTCGATCAGCTGGGGTTGGCTCGTGTGGCTGACGCCTACCGCACGCACAGCACCGGTGGTGTTGTAGTAGCGGAGCATATCGCCTTTCTTCTCGGCAATGGAGCAAAGCATAAGGGAGGCGGCTTCATGCGCCTTGGATGCGTAGCTGTTCTTACGCATATCCAGGTTCAGCACCATCGTGTCATATGGGTTAGTGATGGTGGAAGAATGTCCCCATGTATGCTCTGCATACAGCATCAAGTTGTCCTGCACGGTTTCGGACAATGCCGGATAGCGTGCTTCTGCATCCGGGTCCAGACGGTTTGCAAGCTGCCAACGGTGGTCGGCATCCTTGTAGTGCTTGACCGCATAAGGGGTACTGCCGACACCATTGGCCCACCAGTCCGTCCAGTCACCGCGGTAAACAGGTGCATCCGTAAGTTTCGGCGCGATGGCAGCGTACAGTTCCTGCAGCGAAACCATCTCAACGCGGACTTCCTGACCGTACTTTTCATTATAAGCACGGATGGTTTCCATAATCTCGGCAGACGGCGGCGCATTATCGCTGAAAACACCGGACACTGCGGTTACGATGAAATCATACGAATAGCCCTCGGTTTCACATTCGGTCAGATACTTGTCAAGATTTGTATGCAGCTGATCCGAGAAGGAAGTGCCGGCGTCGGCATCTTCACCCAGACGGTTGCGCATCATCCAGTTGACAGCGTGGTTGGGCTGAAGCCCCAGCACATTGCCCAGATTATAATGTTCGCCGTTCCAGACCAGCAGCCGCTGTCCGGAAGCGTTTTCCCAGAAGAAGGCATTCTGGTTCTGGTACAGCGGATACATACCGTGGTGGCAGTGAACATTCGTGAAGAAGAACTCCACACCGTTTTCAATCATGGCGTCACGGTAGCCCATGGAGAATCCATTGACATCGGCTGCCATGGCTGTGTGAATTTTTGTGCCGAACGGTTGCAGCTTGTCCTGCCATTTGGCCAGACGCTTGCCGAATACATCCGCATTGACAAGATCATTGAAGTTCAGATAGTTGGCCGAAATACCGATTTTGCCTTCCTTGACAAAACGGGCAAAGTCAGCGCGGTCGTCCTCACTGGCCTGTTTCCAGAACTCCTCTACGCAGTACAGCGTTTCGCAGTTCCAGCGGAAGTCAGCATATTCCGGCTGACGCATCATGGACAGCACGGTTTTGATATAGTTGACCTGAATTGCAATAACGCGTTCCTGCAGATCCGTGTAGCCTATGTCCGTGTGGGAATGATGGACAACATAGACCGTCTTGATGGAATGTGCCATGATAAAATACCTCCTAATATTTGATTTGCGGTTTTCGGGGGAAAGCCACAGACTTTTGAGATTGATAAAATGCCGGCGATTCTACACCGGATGTGCCACAATGCATACCGGTGCAGGGCAGGATATTTCTGCTGTTTCCTGTTTTAGAAGTCCCGTCTTTTCATCCCTGCGGAAGCAGGTGATGCAGCCGCTGTCCTGATTGGCAGCCAGCAGCATATAGAATAACTCAGTTACGAACACAGGCAAGAATGACCTTGACCTCGCTGCCGTCCGGGCTGTAAATTTCGTAATCACCAGCCGCTTGGGGAACAATACAGGTTTCTGCATAGTGCAGCTCCAGCGGCGGGAACGCATCGCTTTTGCTGCGCAGAACCGCCCGCGTACCATCAACCAGGTTCAGCATATGCACACTGCCGTTGCGATGTACCGGCAGGGCAGAAGATGTTGTAAAGCGGAATGTGTCCAGAAACTCCCGTTCATGCAAGCCGGTGCGCACAACGGTTCCGTTTTCGTCGGAATAAACTTCTGCGACGGCATTGATTAGATTTTTATGAACCCATTCGGTATTGCGATACCACTGGATGTTGGCCGCACCGTGTTCAAGGTGGATGGGACGCAGCTTGCCGTCAAGGTCAACGCGACCCCAGTCCCAGAGCTTGAATGTGAAAATATACGGCGTAGCGCTGATTTCCAGCACCATGGTATCTGCGCCGGAGCAATGTACAGTGCCGGCCGGAATCAGCACATGGTCATGCTTCTTGACAGGAATCTTGTTGACAAATTTTTCTGCAGGGAAAGGCTTGCCGCCGTTCTGGGCTTCCTGCAGGGCGCTGACCATTTCTTCCGGCTTTGTACCGGTTTTAATGCCCAGATAGACGCAAGGGGCTTCGCCGGCAGCATCCAGAAGATAGTAGCTCTCATCCTGTGTATAGTGCATATGGAAATGGCTCTGGATGTATTCGGTCAGGGGATGAACCTGAAGCGAAAGGTTCTGACCGTGCATGGTGTCCAGCATATCAAAACGAATGGGAAATTCCTTGCCGAAGCGCGCATGAACACGGTCGCCCAGAAGCTCACGCGGGTGCGCATAGACAAGGTTGAGCGCCGGTGTTTCCACAACACAGGAACCGAAATCCAACAGCAGGCTGTTTTCTTCCGGAACACCGTCAAAGCTCCATGCATAGTTGCTGCCGTTTTCGGGCAGGTCAAAATGCGTTTTCATCCAGTCGCCGCCCCAGACGCCCGGGTCAAAGTAAGGCACCATGCGGAACGGCTGCGCCGCAGCTTTGGACAGTGCTTCGCGGTAAGCAGCGCCCGGCACAATGGCAGGGTCACCGGCTGATGTGGTATCGAGATAATAGTCAAAAACCGGCAGCAGTTTGTCTTTGATCCGGTCGCCCCAGCGCCATTCGGCAAAATAGCCGCGCTTATATTTCGCGCGCTGCGGCAGGTCATGCATGGCTGTATGCCAGTTGTCCTGCCCTTTGCGGAAACGGAGCTGAATTTCCCACCGCGTAATGTCCGCATAGATGGTGATGTCTGCACGTTCCACAAGAGAGGCACCGACACCGTAAACCAGTACCAGACCATCCGTTACGGCATCAATTTTTCCCCGGGCGGCACACAGTGCTTCTTCCGGGTAAAAATTTTTCATCTGCCAGGTGGTCATGATGCCGAACACAGGGTCGTCCGTCAGTTCGTGTTCGATTTTTGCATCCAGCTCAGCGGGTTGGATTGCCAGATCATCTGCATGAATGATAAGTTCAGCGTGCGGGAACAGCGCAAGGATCTCCGCTTGATCGGTACCGGGGTAGCATTCAACCGTCACAACGGTTTTGCTGCTGCCTGCACACAGGGCGTGCAGTTCCTGTTTTACGGCATCGGTTCCCCGTGCAGCATGGTCGGCGGCATCGACCTGTATGGTGGGAAAGCGCCGGTAAGGGTAAGTAGAGGGATTCGGCATAAAAGGCACCTGCTTTCGGATGTTTTTGTGTGATACCATCAACATACACGGAAACAGAATAAATGTCAATACATTTCTGAATAAAATTAAAATTAGTAATTACATCTTTACAAATTGCCGCCTGCATGGTATACTTGATTCAGAAGTTCTGTGTAGCATAAATCTGCGCTGTGACAATATTTTTGCGTGGAGAACACCAGACGCAGCACATCAGCAGGGAGGTTAGATATATTATGTCGCAGCCGCGATATCTTCAGATTGTACAGCAGTTGAGGGATCGGATACAGAACGGGGAATACCCGCCGAACACCCGCATTCCCACAGAAAACGAGCTGTCTGTTTCTATGGGGGTAAGCCGCCCCACGGTGCGTCAGGCGCTGAACCTGCTTGAACAGGAAGGACGCCTGACAAGGGTCAAGGGCAGCGGCACCTATGTGACAGAACCAAAAATACAGCACGAATCCACGCGGTTCTTGATCGGCTATCAGGAAGAAAGCCGGGAACGGCACAACCACCTGCACACCAGCGTGCTGGCACTGCAAAAAGAAAAACCGGGCAAGCTTGCCGCCAAAGCACTGGGTCTTGCCGAGGGGGAACGCGTGACCCGGATGGTTCGGCTGCGCTGGCTGGAAGGTATGTATAACGGTTGCCCCATTGTGTATACAACGGTGTATGTGCCGGTACGCCTTTTCCCGGAAATGGAAGAACAAAACTTTACGGATGCATCCTTTTACGAAATGCTGGACAGTCGCGGGCTGACCGTCATGCGAACCTCTCAGCGACTGGATGTGCGTATGCCCCCGGCAGAGGTCGCGGCAGAGCTTAAACTGTCGCCTTTTGAACCGACAGTCTATATTGTCTCGACCGGCTATAGCCAGAACGGTATTGCGGTGGAATACAGCGAAAGCTATTATCCGGCAAGCCGGAGCAGTTTTAATATTGAAATCAACCGGGGGAGATAAAATGCAGGAAGTGTATCTGTGTCTGGATGTGGGCGGTACGGAAATCAAGGCTGCGCCTCTGGATAAAAGAGGAAATTTTCTGGCACCTGTCCGCCATTTCCCGGCAATGGCCGGCGCGGACAGGCAAACGTTGCTTGAAAACTTTGGTTGGATTTTCAGCAGTATCTGCCCGGAAAATGCTGTTCCCATTGAAATTGATCTTGCGTTTCCGGGACCGTTTGACTATAAAAACGGCATCTGCCTTTTACAAGGACTGGACAAATACGATGCACTGTACGGCTGCAATCTGCGCCGAGCATTCTCCGAAATCAGCGGCTTGCCGGAGCAAAGGATTCAATTTATCAATGATGCAGCGGCCTTTGCGTTGGGGAAAATGACCTTTGGTCAGGCGACGCAAGCCGGGCGAGCTCTGTTTGTAGCAGTGGGAACCGGCTGCGGCAGTGCATTTGGGGTGAACGGATTTCTGGCTGAAGAAGGTACACCCGGTGTGCCGCCAAACGGATATTTTTATAATGCACCGTTTCGGGACAGCTGCGTAGACGACTATATTTCCCGGCGGGGGCTGGAAAAGCTGTCCGGCGAGATGCTGGGTGTGCCGCTGGATGGTCGTGCGCTTGCTGAACGCATCGCCGCCGGGGACGAACGGGCCAAAGCCTGTTTCCGGTGCTTTGGTGAACAGCTGTGCGATGCATTGCAGCCGCAGATCGAAGCATTCTGTCCGGACACGCTCTGCATGGGGGGACAGATTATGGAAAGCGCGGCATTATTTCTGCACCCGTTGGAAAAACTTTGTACAAACAAGAAGATTACTTTATATATTACACAGGATACTTCTCTGCGGACTATGCAGGGGCTGACAAGAGCTGCCAGCCGGTAGGCATATATCAATCTGCTTATATATCTGGAAAAATTTCAGTCCATGGAGCACTTCAAACAGGAACTCGTCGAATATCTGGATTACTACAACAACCGCAGAATCAGAGCAAAACGAAAGGGCTTGCCGCCTGCAATTCACAGACAACAAGCCCTTTCGGCTACTTGAACAATTTTTACTTCAAAATATGGCCCTGACTTTTTGGGATCACCTCAAAACCGCGGATGTCCTGCTATTTATTTGGTGAAAAAACCATGTAGCTGATTGCTTTATAGAATAGACTCGTCAGGATTTGAAGCTTTTGGATCGGATGCCAGCACGCCGCGGTAAAGCACTTCGGAAGAAACGTAACTGACTTCGGGCGCCGCTTTCGGGTGTTCTATCACAAAAAGAATCTTGGCGGCCAAGCGAGAACCGATGGTTTTCGGCTTTACATCGACTGTTGTAATACGGTCGGCAACGTTCAAATATTCGCTGTTGTTGTCAAAGCCCGTCAGTACGATACGTCCTTCAGGGTCTATCCCTTTTTCTTCAAGATAACGCTGGATGAAATGAGCAATATAGTCGCTGGCACAGACGATACCGTCCGGCATGGTTGGCAAAAAGTCCAGAAAGTGACTGATTTCCTCATAATGGGTACGAAGACCCAATGACCCGGTAAGGTAAAGACTGGGGTTTGGAATGATCCCATGCTCATGCAGCGCATCCAGAAATCCCTCGTAGCGTTCTTTGTTTGTCTGGGCATATTCTACATCGCCTATGAAACTGAGCTTTCGGCATCCATGACGGAGCAGATTGCTTGTAATCTGCCGGATAAGGTCGCGACCCTCAATAATGAGCAGATCCCCATGTAACTGGTTATAGGGGACAGAAGGAACCGTGTCCAGAAAAACCTTTGGTATAGGTAAAGAGGATAACAGCCGCAGCAAGGGCGCAGAGTACGTGTTCAGCACAATGACACCATCTACTGTACCGTTTGTCAAAGGCTCCGGCAACACATAGCCCGCTTTGTAATTTGTGGGAAGATATGTGTACATGAGGTTGACATTATGCTCGGAAAGATCTTTGGCAATCTGATGGATAATCTGCATCCAGAAAAGAGAGGACTCCGGTCGGCACACGGCTACCGCTACGGTGCGTGTGTGAGGAGGCAGTTGAGCAGAGACGGTCGCAGTGGTATCCTGAGAGGGAGTGTGGAAATAGCCCATCTCGGTGGCTTTTTGATGGATTTGGGCACGCATAGAATCCGAAACGCCGGGACGGTTGCTTAGCGCTTTCCATACGGTGATTCTGGAAACAGAAAGAGCATCAGCAATATCCTGCATGGTTGGTTTGCTCATGAAAGAAAGCCTCCGTTTTTTGAGTTTATAGTAAGTATAGCACAATCATAAGAGAAAAGCAACACGAAAAGTTAACTTTTGCTAATGTTTGATGTTGAAAATGTTGGCTATCTTGCACAAAAAAAACAATGCGAAAACCGTTGATATGCACGAATACAATGAAACGGTGCGCGATTTGTGCAAAATGACGATTGACAGGTACAAAAGTAAATGTTAATATTTGACTAATAAATGGCAACGAATGCTGACTATGGAGTTAACGCTTAGTTAGCACGAAATGCTGGCGGCTGTTAACACTTGGCTCGCCAAAAGAAAGGGGCACATTCTATGAAAAAGGATAAGCCGGCAGTTTCAACTTCAACGAAGCCACGCCGCAAACGTTGGACGAGTGATGACACGGAGCTGACACTGCTGGGGCTTCCGGCAGCCATCTGGTATGCGGTCTTTTGCTACCTGCCTATGTTCGGTCTGATTATTGCGTTCAAGAATTTCAAGATCACTCCGGGAAGGGGTTTCCTTTACAGCTTATTTCACAGTGACTGGGCAGGATTTGATAACTTCAAATTCTTTCTTACCAGCAACACCTTTACCATGCTGCTGCGCAATACGCTGTTATATAACATCTTATTTATCGTATTGAACATTGTAATTCCGGTTACATTGGCTGTGCTGATTAACCAGATTTACAGCCGAATCGCTTCTAAAGCATACCAGACCATGATGTTCTTCCCGTACTTCCTTTCGTGGGTTGTTGTCAGCTACTTTGTCTACGCCTTCCTGAACCCCGACAAGGGCTTGATGAACACTATCATACAGTTTTTCGGCGGCGATAAAATCATGTGGTATTCTCAGCCAAAATGGTGGCCGCTGATTTTGACTTTCATGCAGGTCTGGAAATCCATGGGCTATAATATGGTTGTCTACCTTGCAAGTATTACCGGCATTGACAGTACGCTGTACGAGGCGGCAACGCTGGACGGCGCGACCAAGTGGCAGCAGACCAAATATATTACACTGCCGGCACTGAAACCCATCATCGTTATGATGTTCATTCTGAATGTCGGCCACATCTTCTATTCCGATTTCGGCTTGTTCTATCAGGTTACGCAGGGTGTTCCCAACTCACTGTACAACGTTGCCAGCACATTTGACACCTATGTCTACCAGGCTTTGCAGAGCAATGTGACAATCGGCAGAACTGCTGCCGCAGGTTTGTTCCAGGCTGCATGCTGCTGCGCGACCGTTCTGGTTGCCAACTTCATCGTTTCCAAGATTGATGAAGAAAGCGCGATTATTTGATGAAGGGAGAACACACAAATGACTCTGGCAGAAAAGCATAAGATAAAGGCCGAAGAAAAAAAGCTGGAAAAAGAGGAAGCTCGTGCGGCGTTCCGCTTAAACCAGATTAAGCCGACAACGAATGCCTGCTTTAACATTCTGTTTGTACTGCTTTCCTTCGTCTGTCTGTTTCCGGTGTTCTACGTCTTTATGATTTCCGTTTCCTCCACGGATTCTATCACAAAGTACGGGTACAGGCTTTTCCCGGATACATATTCCACGGCGGCGTACACGTTCCTTTGGAATGAACGCGGAACGATTTTTAATTCACTCATAATTTCCGTGGTGGTCACGGTTATGGGTACGGTGCTGGGTGTGCTGCTGACCACAATGATTGGCTATGTGCTTTCCCGCCCGAACTATAAACTCAAAGGCTTCTTCACTTGGATGGTGTTCATCCCGATGATTTTCAATGGCGGCATGGTTGCAAACTATGTGGTTGTTGCCAATATGCTGCGTTTGAACAACACCATCTGGTGTCTGATTCTGCCGCTGGCGATGAGCAGCTTCAATGTTATTATCTGCAAGACCTTCTTCCGAACAACGGTACCGGATTCCATCATTGAGTCGGCAAAGATTGACGGCGCATCCCAGATGAAAATTTTCTGGCGTATCGTGGTGCCCATCTCCAAGCCTGTTTTTGCCACAATTGCGCTGTTTTTGACCTTCGGCTACTGGAATGACTGGTTCCAGTCCGCCCTGTATATTTCGGATTCCAAGCTGGTATCCTTGCAGGCACTGCTGAACAACATGATGAAGAACCTGGAGTACATCGCCAATAACCCCAGCGCAGGTCTGAGTCTGCAGCAGTACCGTAACTCGATGCCGTCCGAATCCGTTCGTATGGCAATCGCAATCATTATCGTCATTCCCATTGCGTGCGCGTATCCGTTCTTCCAGAAGTACTTTATTTCTGGTCTGACGGTTGGTGCGGTTAAGGGCTAAGAGAAAGACTCTGAAAAAGAAAAACACTGTATAAGAACATCGATGCTAACAAATAAACCCATTCAATTTTCCCACCACATTTGGTTCTGTTCCCCTATAAGGGGAATGAAGATACACAACTTTACACAAGCAAAGGAGAAAAACAGATGAAAAAGTTCAACAAAGTGCTTGCGCTGGGCATGGCCGGTTCCATGGCCCTCAGCATGGCAGCCTGCGGCGGCAGTTCCTCTTCTGCCTCCACCGGCACCGATGGCAGCAGCACCTCTACGGCTGCTCCTACGGCTGCTCCCTCCAAGGACGTCGTCACCCTGAAATGGGTGGCCGTTGGTTCTGGCATGCCTTCTAACTACGATGCATGGCTGGCACAGATTAACCCGTATCTGGAAGATAAGATCGGCGTCAACATCGACATGGAGGTTATCTCCTGGGGCGACTGGGACACCCGCCGCAATGTTATTGTGAACACCAGCGGTGAATACGACATCCTGTTCACCAACGTCAACACCTATAACAACGACGTCAATACCGGTGCTTTCCTGGATATCACCGATATGCTCAAGGAAGCGGCTCCTGAACTGTACGCTTCCGTTCCGGAAGATTATTGGAAAGCCTGCGAAGTGGGCGGACGTGTTTATGGTGTGCCTACCTACAAGGATTCTTCTCAGAGCGAGTACGTTGTCTGGGATAAGGCAAAGATCGAGGCTGCCGGCTATGACTATACCAAGGAGCTGGGCATCACCGACCTGGATGAACTGACTGCGCCCCTGAAGGCTATCAAGGACACTGACGGCGAGGCTTCCTTCCCTCTGAACAAAAACGGCGGCGGCTACCAGTCCTATATGTATGACCAGCTTGGCGCCGGTCTGTATCCCCTGGGTGTGCGCTATGATAACAGCGAGGGTAAGGTTGTTGCTACTGTTGAGCAGGATGACATGATGCAGATTCTGAAAACCTTCCATGAGTGGTACAACGAAGGTATCATCAACTCTGACGCTGCAACCCGTCCCGAAGATGCAAACTACAAGGCTTGCTCCATTGCACAGGGCTGGTCCGGTGCGGCAATCACTTCCTGGGGGCCGCAGCTCGGCGTTGAGTGCGTTGCCCAGAAGTGGGGCCCGACCATCGTTTCCAATGAAACTGTCCGCGGCTCTCTGAACTGCATCTCCGCTAACTGCGCCTATCCCGAAAAAGCACTGCAATTCCTGCAGCTGGTAAACACCGACACCTACGTCCGTGACCTGTTCTACTACGGCGTTCAGGGCGACAACTGGGATTACACCGATGACAGCAAAACCTTCGTCCATAAGAACAACGCGGATTGGTCTATGGCCGGTTACACCCAGGGCAGCTTCTTCGCTATCACCCCGACCGACGATTTCGATTTCAACCAGTTCGACGAAGTTAAAGAGCTGAACGAAAAGGCTGAGCCTTCTGTCCTGCTTGGTTTCACTCTCGACACCACCTCCATCGCTGATGAACTGGCAAACTGCATCCAGATTGCAGAGCGTTACAAGGGCGAGCTGCTGACCGGTACTGCTGATCCCGAAGTCATGGTTCCCCAGATGATGAAAGAACTGCGCGCTGCCGGCTTTGACAAGATCGTTGCTGAGGCACAGAGCCAGGTTGACGCTTTCATGGCTACCAATAAGTAATCTTTAAAAGTCCAAATACTATCCCTGCTGGCAGGAAAACCTTCGGGAGCGGGACGCTGAGTTCCCGCTCCCGATTTATTTTAAGTACACAAGGAGAATCAAGTATGGCTAAAATCATCGGCAGCGCACTGCCCAATATTCCGTGGCAGGAACCGCCTGCAAACACCCGCACCCCTTTCTGGCGCTATGATGCAAACCCCATCATCGGTCGTGACGGCAACGCCCGTTCCAACAGCGTGTTCAACAGCGCCGTTGTGCCTTTCAAGGATGGCTTTGCCGGCGTATTCCGCTGCGACAGCCTGTCCATCAGCATGGATATTTTCGCAGGCTTCAGCAAGGACGGTCTGCACTGGGATATTGAGGATACCCCGATTCATCTGGTAGGGGACGACCCGGAGGTCACAACCCGTGAATACCGCTATGACCCCCGTGTATGCTATATGGACGGCAAATACTATGTGACCTGGTGCAACGGCTACCACGGACCCACCATCGGCATTGCATGGACGGATGACTTCAAGACATTCCACCAGTTGGAAAATGCCTTCCTGCCGTACAACCGTAACGGTGTCCTTTTCCCGCGCAAGATTCAGGGGCGCTACATGATGATGAGCCGCCCGAGCGATACCGGGCATACCCCCTTCGGCGATATTTTTGTCAGCCAGAGCGAAGATATGATTTACTGGGGACGCCACCGCTTTATGATGGGTGCTGTAAAAGGCGATGAATCTGCATGGCAGAGCATGAAAATTGGCCCCGGCCCCATCCCCATTGAAACCGATGAGGGCTGGCTGCTGATTTACCATGGTGTTATCAACACCTGCAACGGCTATGTATACCGCATTGGTGCTGCTCTGCTGGATATTGACGAGCCGTGGAAGGTAAAATACCGCGGCAAGGATTACCTGCTGGCTCCTCATGAGCTGTATGAGTGTGTAGGCGACGTGCCGAACGTGACCTTCCCCTGCGCCACCTTGACGGATGCCGCGACCAGTCGTATTGCGATGTACTACGGCTGTGCCGATACCGTGACCGGTCTGGCGTTCACCACGGTGGATCGTGTATTGGACTATATCAAGAAGAACTCTTTCTGATGTTAAAGGGGCAAAGAGATGCCACAGGATAACATTTTGCTGATACCACGATTTCGGTGTAGATACGTTCCACTAACGCAAACAAAAATGCAAAAAACAGCCAGCTTTGAATTGCTGGAAGCCTCGTTATGAGGGAAAGGAAAGACCTATGCGCACCATTGATTTTCTTGACAAGCGCGTCACAGGTATCTGCAATGAGCTGAAAAAGCTTTCTGTAAAACAGAAGTTTGAAACGAGCGACTGGCTCATAAAGCCGGGCAACTTCCTGCGCCCGGAAGATGCCGATGCAGACCCTGCACCGTTTGAACCCTTTGACAGCCGCACCATGCATTGGTACGGACCGGACAAGCATTACTGGTTCCGCGCGGATGTGGCTGTGCCGCAGGAAATGGACGGAAAACCGCTGTGGATGCACGTCTGCACCCAGATTGATGAGTGGGACGATGCCAAAAACCCGCAGTTCCTGCTGTTTGTGGACGGCAAGGTGACACAGGGCGTGGATATGAACCACCGCGACATCCTGCTGGACCGCTGCGCCAAGGGCGGTCAAAAGTACCGTCTGGAATTGCAGTCCTACACCGGAATCCTGCATACCGAATTCAACCTGATTGTAGACCTGCGGGAAATCGACCCCGAAATTGAGGGTCTTTACTACGATATGGTTGTGCCGCTGGAGGCTTTTCCCCGGTTGGAAGAGGACGGCAAAGCCCGCCGCGATCTGGAAAACGTGCTGAACGAGGCTGTCAATCTGATCGACCTGCGCACACCTTATAACGAGAGCTTCTATCAAAGCATTGCTGCTGCCCGCCGGTATCTGGCAAAAGCACTTTATACCGACCTTGCCGGTCATGAGGAAGTCATTGCAAGCTGCATTGGTCACACGCACATTGACGTGGCATGGTGGTGGACTGTTGCACAGACCCGGGAAAAAGTGTGCCGCAGTTTTGCAACTGTGCTGAAACTGATGGACGAATACCCCAACTACAAGTTTATGTCCAGCCAGCCGCAGCTGTATTACTTCCTGAAGCAGCGCTACCCCGAGCTGTATGAGCAGATCAAACAGCGCGTGGCGGAGGGACGCTGGGAACCCGAAGGCGGTATGTGGGTTGAGGCGGACTGCAACCTGACCAGCGGCGAAAGCCTGGTGCGTCAGTTCCTGTACGGCAAGCGTTTCTTCAAGGAAGAGTTCGGTGTGGACAACCGCATCCTCTGGCTGCCGGACGTATTCGGCTATTCGGGCGCACTGCCGCAGATTATGGCAAAGTGCGGCATTGATTATTTCATGACCACAAAACTGGCGTGGAACCAGTTCAACAAAATGCCTTACGACACCTTCAAGTGGCGCGGCATTGACGGCACCGAAATCCTGACCCACCTTGTCACAACGCTGGGGGTCGGTCAGAGCGAGAATGACTTCTTCACGACTTACAACGGCATCCTGCATCCCGATGCGCTGATCGGCGGCTGGCACCGCTACCAGCAGAAGGACATCAACAATGATATCCTGATTTCCTACGGTTACGGTGACGGTGGCGGCGGTCCGACCCGCGCCATGCTGGAAACCTCCACCCGTATGGAAAAGGGCATCGAGGGACTGCCCAAAGTGCGTCAGGCATTTGCACGCACCTACTTTGATGAGCTGGCTGAGCGTGTGAAGGACAACCGCCGCCTGCCCACATGGGAAGGTGAACTCTACTTTGAGTATCACCGCGGCACATACACCTCCATGGCGCGCAACAAGCGTTCCAACCGTAAGATTGAGCTGCACATGATGGACTTGGAACTGCTCAGCCTGCTGGCACAAGCCAAGGTCGCATACCCAGAGGCAGAAATCGACAAGCTGTGGCATGGAATCCTCATCAATCAGTTCCATGATATTCTGCCCGGTTCCTCCATCCACGAAGTATACGAAGTCACCAAAAAAGAGTATGCCGAGATGGAAGCCGAAATCACGGCACTGCGCGAGGAGCGCCTGGATGCACTGACCCCCGCCGGGGAAGGCGTTACCGTGTACAACACTACCGGCTTTGTCCGCAGCGATGTGGTTGAACTGGGTGATTGCAAGGCAGAGGCTTTGCAGGACGAAGCCGGCAATATCTATCCCGTACAAAAAACAGCCGATGGTGCCGTGGCGTTCCTGAACAACCTGCCTGCCAAGGGCAGCAAAACGTTTGCGGTCGTACCGGCACAGGTTTCGGCTGCGCCTTTTGAAATTGCGACCGATGGACATAAGATTGACACCCCGTTCTATACTGTCACCTTTGATGAACACGGTCAGATGACCGGCATCTTTGACAAAGAGAACCGCCGCGAAGTGCTCAAGCCCGGTCAGGCAGGCAACCTCTTCCGCGTATATGAGGATAAGCCCATCTATTATGACAACTGGGATATCGATATTTTCTATACCGAAAAGTTCTGGGATGTCACCGACCTGCAGGACTTCACATGGACGGAGAACGGTCCCGTGCGCGCCACACTGCACATCGAACGCAATTACAGCAACTCCACCCTGGTGCAGGATATCCATTTCTATGCAAAGCAGCGCCGGATTGAGTTTGTTACAACCGTGGACTGGCACGAACACCAGAGCCTGCTGAAGGTTCACTTCCCGGTAAATGTCCATACTGACGAAGCTACGTTTGAAATCCAGTACGGCAACCTGACCCGCAAGACGCACGCCAACACCAGCTGGGATCGCGCACGCTTTGAAAGCTGCGGTCAGAAGTGGATGGACCTGAGCGAAGGACATTACGGCGTCAGTATGCTGAACGACTGCAAGTACGGTCATTCCGTCAAGGATTCTGTGATTGGGCTGACCCTGATCAAGTCCGGCATTGAGCCGAATCCTACCACGGATCAGGAAGTTCACCATTTCACATACGCCATTTATCCGCACGCCGAAAAATGGCAGGCAGCCGGCACGGTGCCGCAGGCGTTCTTCCTGAACCAGCCCGCGTTGGCTGTGCAGGGCGGAAAGCCGGGCGAAAGCTTCAGCCTTGCCGGACTGGATGCACCCAATGTGGTGCTGGAAACCATCAAACGCGCCGAGGATGGCGATGGTGCCATTGTGCGTATGTATGAGTGCGAGAACAGCCTGACAAATGTCACCCTGGACTGGAACCTTCCCTTCCATGCGGCAGAAAGCTGCAACTGTCTGGAACAGCCCGACGGCGAGCCGGTTGAAGTCAAAGACGGCAAGATTACCTTTACGGTAAAGCCGTATGAAATCAAGACAATTCGTATCCGTTAAATAACAAAGTCCGAACATTCTGCACGGGCGGTTGGCAATGCGCCCGCCGCCCGTGCCTTTTTTTGGAGGAAATGATGATGGAGTTTATTCCGAATCCACATAAGATCGAACACCCTGCAGGGGTTCATATGCTGGACAATCAGAGCCGAATCACCCTGTGGCAGACCGAACCCGCCGCGTTGCTTTATGCACAGATGCTGCAGGGCTGCCTGCGGGAGTACGCCGGGCTGGAAGTGCCGTTCACCCGCGGTAAGCCCCGGGCAGGTGACGCCGTACTTACGGTGGATACCGCCCTGCCGCAAAACCGTTACACGCTGAGCATTATGCCGGAATGCATCACGCTGAAAGCCGGCAGCGATGAAGCACTCTGCAACGGTGTGCAGACACTGTGCCAGTATATTGAACAGCACGGAGCCGTACTGCCCGCACTGGAAATTGAGGACTGGCCCGATCTTGCCAACAGAGGCTATTATCAGGACTGCTCCCGCGGACGTGTCCCGAAGCTGGACTACCTGAAACAGGTGGCAGATATTCTCTGCCGCTACAAGATCAACCAATGGCAGCTTTATATTGAGCACACCTATCTTTTCCGTGACCTGAGCGAAGCATGGCGTGAGGATACGCCGCTGACCGCGCAGGAGATTATGGAACTGGATGATTACTGCGCAGCCCGGCACATTGAACTCGTTCCTTCCTTGTCTACCTTCGGGCATATGTACCGTATTCTCAGCACAAAAACCTGTTGCGACCTCTGCGAGCTGCCTGACTCGGAAAAGATTCCGTTCAGTTATACCTATGCAGGGAATCACCATACCCTGAACGTATCCAATCCCGATGCGCTGGGGTTTGTAAAAGGGCTGATTGACGAATACCGCCCGCTTTTCCGCAGCAGCAAATTCAATATCTGTGATGACGAAACGTTCGATTTGGGCAAGGGGCGCAGCAAGGCACTCGCCGAGGAGCAGAGCGAGCGCAGCCTGTATCTCAGCCATGTGAAGGCGCTGTGCGAATATCTTGTTGCGCAGGGGGTAACACCGCAGTTCTGGGGGGACATCATGTGGCGCTTCCCGGAAAGCTGTGCCGAGCTGCCCAAGGAAACCATCTGCCTGAACTGGGGCTATCTGCCGCATCAGCGGGAAAATGAGATTCGGGATATTGCCGCCAGCGGGATTACACAGTATGCCTGCCCCGGCGTTTGTGGCTGGAACCGTTGGATGCCTCTGATGTACAATTCTTACCTGAATATCCGTACCATGTGCCACCATGCACACAAGTACAACGCTATTGGCCTTTTGAACACTGACTGGGGCGATTATGGTCATGTCAATGACCCGCGCCTGACGATTCCGGGCGTCCTGTACGGTGCAGCGTTCGGTTGGAATGCAGAGCCTGTGGAATTTGACGAGCTGAATGAAGCGGTTTCCCGCCTGTATTACGGCGATGCCACCGGGCAGTTTGCCGGTCTGATGGCAAAACTGCAGGACTATGAAGTTTTTGACTGGCGGAATACCGTCAACTGGATAGAATGTGATGAGAAAACCCGCGCCGAAATCCTTTCCGAGGTGGACTTTACAAAGATTGACGATGCCAACCGCGCCGTAGAACAGGCAAAGGCAGATATCCTTGCAGCCGCGGCAAACCTTCCTGCCGGCAAAAAGCAGATTGTACAGGTACTCTGCCAGACGGCAGACATCATTGTGCTGTGGAACCGTATTGGCGCATGGCTCAATGCAGGCTGCCCGCACGGCCCCGAAGCAGATGCCATGGCAGCTGCGCTGGAACACTGGCTGCAGCGCTACCGTGCGCAGTGGCGTCAGGTCAGCAAAGAAAGCAGCCTGTCGGTTCTGACAAACCTAATCTGCCGTTACGCGGATCTTCTCCGCGGACGCGCTTACGGAACCGTGGAGGCGCCTGCCGGGAGGTAAGCCATGGGCTGGCTTTATCAGCTGTTTTTTCCTGCGCATACACCGACCGAAAATAAACTGGAAATGGGGCGCTACCGGATTATTGCCGAAGGCGCAGTGGCCGGCGTGATTTATACCGTTGCCACCGGCAACTTTCTGGCCGGGTATCTGAGCAGCCTTGGGGCGTCCGTATCCTTATGCGCCGCAGCGGCCATGATACCGTCTTTCGGGTGCGTACTGCAGTTTATCTCGCCCTTTGTGTTTGAACGGATGCACCACCGCAAACTGGCTATATGGCTTATGTGCGTGGTGTTCCGGCTTTCGGTCAGCAGCATCCTGCTGATACCGCTGGCTCTGCCGGACCCCGGTCATGCCCGCGCTGTGGTGCTGGTGCTTTATACCATCGGCTTTTTCTCTGCGGGGCTTGTTACGCCGGGGCTGGAACACATGGTTTTGGCCATCGCCCCCAAGGCGGGCGCGGTCAGTTCTACGCCGTCAAGAGCATTATCGGAACCTGCGTTTCCAGCGCGGCAACACTTGCACTTGGTCGCGTACTGGATTATTATCTGGAACAGGGGCAGGGCTATACCGGCTTTCTTATCATCGGTATTGTCAGCCTGTCGCTTACTGTGGTGGATGCCGTTCTGCTTGCTTCGGTAAGAGAGAACCCGGTAAAATTCACCTCCAAAATGCGCCCGGCGGATATTCTGCGCCCAGTGCGCGACCCTGCTTACCGTCCATTGCTTTTTTACTGCATCATCGGCGGGCTGACTGGCGGCTTTGCTTCTCCGTTCCTTTCCGTGTATGAGCTGCGGGTGCTGGGGCTCAGCCACACCTTCATCACATCGGTGGGTGTCGTGTCCGCTGTTGTGGGCATGGCAGGCAGCTGGGTGTGGGGGCGGCTGGCCGACCGCACTGCGTGGAACTGCGTTATTTGGCTTACTGCATTCCTGAATCTTTCCTGCACGCTGGGCTGGTCCTTTGTGCGCCCTTCCTTTGCACATTTGGTTGCGCCGGTTCTGATTGTCGTTGCGGCGGGCTGTGCAGGCGGCGCATCACTGGCAAGCACAAACCTGCAATTTGCATTGAGTCCTGAAAGCGGCAAAACCGCTTACTTTGGCGTAACGGCTGCCATGAGCAGCATTGCCACCTGCACATCGGCCGCAGTGGGAACCGCCATCCAGCCCATGCTGGAAAAATCTATGGGGGACAGCTCAATTTCGCTGCTGTTTTTTGTGGCAGGCATCGGCGGTTTTGCCAACCTGATTATAAATGGGCGAAAATTGCCCTCTGTAACATAAAGGGAGAAAAAAGATGTACCCATACCAGAACCCGGATCTTTCGACAGAAGAGCGCATTAGCGACCTGATGAGCCGGATGACCCTTGAAGAAAAGATCCTGCAGACAGATCAGTATTATTCCGGCGATTTTACAACGCAGGACGAAAACGGCAAGGTTACAGCCGTGGATATGCAGCGGTTTGATGCACTGATGCAGCACAATAGTGTCGGCAGTGTGCAACTGCGCGGTATGACTGCTGCCCAAGCCAATGTTGTGCAGCGGTATGCCATAGAAAACACACGTCTTGGCATCCCATACCTTTTTAGCGAGGAAGCACTGCATGGGCTGATGACAAACAACGCAACCAGTTTTCCGCAGCAAATTGGTCTGGCGGCAAGCTTTGAGCCTGAACTCGGGCGCGAGATGGGACACGCCATTGCGGCAGAGTCCCGGGCTTGCGGGATTCACGAAACATACAGCCCCGTCATGGATCTGATTCGTGATCCACGGTATGGTCGCGCGGAAGAATCCTATGGTGAGGACACATACCTTTGTGCTGAGTTTGCACGCGAAACCGTATTGGGTATGCAGGGGACAGACCTGACGACACCGGACACCGTGGCTGCCGAACCCAAGCACTACGTCGGCTACGGCAACCCTGTGGGGGGACTGAACTGCGCCCCCTGCACCATGGGTCGGCACGATGTATTCAGCGACTGTCTGCCTGTCTTTGAAGCGGCTTTTGCGGACGGCAAAGCGTGCGACGCTATGTGCAGCTACAACTCCATCGACAGTATTCCGGTATCCATGGACCATGAGCTGTTAACGGATGTGCTGCGCGGGCAGTTTGGTATGCCGGGGTTTGTCCGCAGTGATCTGACGGCGGTTTCCCGCTTGTATGACTGGCACTTTATTGCCGAAACGCCGGAGGAGGCCATCCGCCTTGGGCTGGAAGCCGGTGTGGACTTGCAGCTTTACGACTTTCCGCATGATGTCTGGCAGAAAGCGATTGCCCACCTGATTGAAAGCGGTTCCATGAAGATGTCGGTGCTGGATACGGCGTGTCGGCGTGTGCTGCGTATGAAATTTGCACTGGGGTTGTTTGAAAATCCTTATACGGACGAAAAGCGCGCCGATACAATCCTGCGCTGCCCGGAACATCTGGCTACCGCGGAAAAAATAGCAGAGAAATCCATCGTACTGCTCAAAAATGACGGCTTGCTGCCGCTCAGAAAAGACCTGCGCAGCGTGGCAGTCATCGGTCCGGCGGCTGATACGGTTTCTTACGGCGACTATACCGAAACACGCGGTCGTAAAGGCGGGGTTTCTGTGCTGGATGGAATCCGTGCTGCAGTCAGCCCCGAAACCGAGGTGCTGTATGAGCGCGGCTGCAACTTTCTGGGGCAGGCGCTGCACCCGTTTGATCCGTCCATGCTGCGCGATGAAAACGGCGAAGCCGGTCTGACAGGTCGCTATTATAACGGACCTGTGCCGCAGGGCGAACCGGTGCAGGTTCGCACGGATCGCACCGTCAACTTCAACTGGATTTTTGCACTGCCCCATCCGGAGCTTGATGCCAACTGCTTCAGCGTAGCATGGACAGGTTCGGTCATCATGCCGAAAACTATGGATGGTTGTATCGGTCTGAGCACGCAGGACAGTATGCGCCTGTACGTGGATGACAAACTGCTGATTGATGGCTGGGGCAAAGATAAAAGCGCTGACCAGGCACTGGATTTCCACTTTGAGGCCGGACGCACTTATAAAATCCGCATTGAGTTTGTCAATGACCGGCGGGGCGCCCGCGTGATTTTCGGGTACAGCGCCGGGTGGGAAAATTTCCCCGCCGCAGTAGAAGCTGCACGCAAAGCGGATGTCGCCATCCTTTGCATGGGCGACAACGAGGAGACCAGCGGCGAGAACTTTGACCGCACCGACCTGAACCTGCCCGGCAGACAGCTTGAGCTGGTACAGGCTGTTTATGCAACCGGAACCCCTGTGGTGCTGGTGCTGCAAAGCGGACGCCCCGTTACGGCGAATTGGGAAAACGATCATCTGCCTGCCATTCTGGAGGCGTGGTTCCCCGGTGAGCAGGGCGGCACCGCTATTGCAAAAACACTGTTTGGCGATGCAGCCCCGGGTGGACGGCTTCCCATCACATTCCCGCGCAGTGTCGGGCAGATTCCCTGCCATTACAGCCGGCGACCCGGCGGCGGAAAACGCTATGTGGAGATGGACTGGCTGCCGCTGTATCCGTTTGGCTACGGTCTGACCTACACAACATTTGCTTACCGCGATATGGCCCTGAGCCGCAGCGTGATCGACCCGCAGGACACGGTCACTGTCAGTGTCACGGTCACCAATACCGGCAAGTACACCGGCGATGCCGTGCCGCAGCTGTATGTGCGGGATATGTTCAGCTCCGTCGTAAAGCCGGAACGCCAGCTGGCAGCTTTCCGCCGCCTGACGCTTGCGCCCGGTGAAAGCCGTCGGGTGGAGCTGACCGTCGGACCAAAGCAGCTGCGTACCCTTGGCTCTGATTATGTATGGCGGGTAGAACCCGGAAAATTTGAACTGCAGCTTGGTGACAATGCAGAAAATATTCTGCTGCGAGCCGACCTGACCGTAGAGTAAAACAAGGAAGGAGAAACGGCATATGTTGTATCTGGGCGTTGATCTTGGCGGCACAAACATCAAGGCCGCACTTGTGAACAGCGAGGGCGATATTCTATGTGAAGCCAACACCCCCACAAACCTGCCGCGCCCGGCGAAAGCTGTCTGCGATGACATTGCAGCGCTGTGCCTGCAGCTGGCGGAGGGAAAGGACGTTGCAGGTGTTGGTATCGGGTGTCCGGGAACTGTGGACGGCGGAACTGTGTTGTACTCCAACAATCTGGATTGGCATGATTTTGCAATGGAGGAGTATCTGGCGCAAAAGACAGGTCTGCCGATTGCCGTTGGTAATGATGCAAATGTTGCCGCATTGGGCGAGGCTCTTGCGGGCTGCGCTAAAGGCGCACAGAGCAGTGTTGTCGTTACTTTGGGAACCGGCGTTGGTGCAGGCGTTGTACTGGATGGAAAACTGCTGACAGGCTACACCGGCGCCGCCTCCGAAGCCGGACATATGGTGATTCTTGATACAGCAGACGCCCCGCGCTGCACCTGCGGACGTCATGGATGCCTTGAGGCACTGGCCAGTGCCACCGCACTGATCCGCATGACAAAAGAAGCACGGCTTGCCCACCCGGAAAGTGCGCTAAACGTGCTGGCCGCAAAGCTGGAGGATGTAAACGGTCGCACGGCATTTGATGCCGCTGCGCAGGGGGATGCCGCCGCACAGCAGGTTGTGGATACCTACATTCATTATCTTGCGGTGGGCATTGCCAACCTGATCAACATCTTCTTCCCGGAAGTTATCGGGCTGTCCGGCGGTGTGGCCAACCAGGGTGAAAACCTGCTGAAGCCGCTGCGTGCCGCCGTGGAACCCATGGTGTTCGGACACGATTTTGCAAAAAAACATACCCGCATTACGACCTGCACACTGGGCTACCGCGCAGGGGTCATCGGTGCAGCCCTGCTGGCCAAAAGCCGCATGGAATGAGGATAATTAAGATGGACATCAAAAAAGAATATGAGCGATGGCTTGCTAATGCAACGGCAGATGCCGATGTTGCCGCCGAACTGAAAACGCTGGACGATGCCAAAATCGAGGATGCCTTCTACCGTGACCTTGCCTTTGGCACGGGTGGTCTGCGCGGCGTGATTGGTGCGGGCACCAACCGCATGAACATTTACACGGTAGCAAAAGCGTCGCAGGGATTGGCTGACTATCTGAAGAAAAACTTTGCAGAACCTTCTGTGGCAATCGGCTATGACAGCCGCATCAAGAGCGACGTGTTCGCAAAAGTCGCTGCTGGTGTTTTTGCAGCCAATGGGGTCAAGGTGAGTATCTGGCCTGTTCTGATGCCGGTGCCTACCGTGTCCTTTGCGACCCGTTATCTGCATACCTCTGCGGGTGTCATGGTCACCGCTTCCCATAACCCCAGCAAATACAACGGCTACAAGGTTTACGGCGCAGATGGCTGCCAGATTACGACCGAGGCAGCTGCCGAAATTCTGGCTGAAATCGAAAAGCTGGATATCTTTGCGGATGTAAAGTACAGCGATTTTGAGGCTGGTCTTGCAAATGGCAATGTCAAGTATATTCCGGATGAGGTCTACGCTGCCTTTGTAAATGAGGTCAAGAATCAGTCTGTCCTGTTTGGCGAAGAAGTCAACAAGAATGTGGCTATTGTTTACAGCCCACTGAACGGCACCGGTCTGAAGCCTGTGACCCGCACCCTGAAGGAGATGGGCTACACCAATATCACGGTGGTCAAGGCGCAGGAGCGGCCGGACGGAAACTTTCCGACCTGCCCGTACCCGAATCCGGAGATTAAAGAAGCTATGGCACTGGGCATGGAGTATGCCAAAAAGTGCAATGCGGATTTACTGCTTGCCACCGACCCCGACTGTGACCGTGTGGGCATCGCCGTCAAGAACAAGGCAGGGGAGTACGAGTTGCTGACGGGCAACCAGACAGGTATGCTGTTGCTGGATTACATTTGCAACCAGCGTGTCAAGCACGGCAAGATGCCCGCCGACCCGGTCATGGTTAAGACCATCGTGACGATGGATATGGGGGAACAGATTGCCACCCATTATGGCTTGCGGACAATCAATGTGCTGACGGGATTCAAGTTTATCGGTGAGCAGATTGGCAAGCTGGAAAAGCAGGGCAGGGCAGAAAGCTATGTGTTCGGCTTTGAGGAAAGCTACGGCTACCTGACCGGCTCCTACGTCCGCGATAAGGACGGTGTGGACGGTGCCTATATGATCTGCGAGATGTTCAGCTACTACGCCACCAAGGGCATCAGCCTGCTGGATAAGCTGGACGAGCTGTACAAGACCTATGGCTACTGCCTGAACACCCTGCACAGCTACGAGTTCGACGGCAGCGCCGGTTTTGCCAAGATGCAGAGCATTATGCAGGCATTCCGCGGCAATATCAAAGCGTTTGGCGGTAAGAAGGTTGTAAAGCTGCTGGATTATGCTTATGGTCTGGACGGGCTGCCCAAGTCCGATGTGCTAAAGTTCCTGCTGGAAGATAACTGCTCCATTGTCGTGCGTCCCTCCGGCACGGAGCCGAAACTGAAAATTTACATTTCTGTCTGTGCCGAAAACAGAGAAGCTGCTGAAAAGGTCGAATGTGAAATTGTGAAAGACGCCGAGAATTGGTTTGCTTAAAGTGGAAATTTTAGCGCCCTATGCTGAGCGCCATAACCTATTTTGGTGCGGCTGCGACCGCACGGGGCATCGGCGGCATAACCGAGGCTGAAATGCGGTGTTTGTACTCTGGCTGGGCATGACACAGTCAGCGTTTATTGTGTGCTATTTTTTGCGAGAACAGGAAACAGAAGATGCCTGAGTAAAAAATGAGATTTTGAGGTAAAGGAGATCCATATGAATATACTGAAATTGACTCCCAGCTGCAAGGATTATCTGTGGGGCGGCAGCCGCCTGCGCAGTGACTTTGGCATCAAGAGCGATCTGAACCCGCTGGCCGAGGCGTGGGTGCTTTCCTGCCACCCGGACGGTCCCAGCTATCTGGCGGACGGCACAACGCTGGCGGACTATGTGACCGCCCACCCGGGCTGCCTTGGCACCGACTGCGAGAAGTTTGAACAGTTCCCAATCCTGACAAAGTTCATTGACGCAAAGAACAATCTGTCCATTCAGGTACACCCCTCCAACGAGTACGCGCTGAAAAACGAGCATCAGTACGGCAAGACCGAAATGTGGTATGTGCTGGACTGTGAGCCGGGTGCCTTCCTGTACTATGGCTTTGACCATGAAATCTCCAAGGCGGAGTTTGAGGAGCGCATCAAGAATAACACCCTGACCGAGGTGTTGAACGCCGTGCCGGTGCACAAGGGTGACTGCTTCTTTATTCCGGCCGGCACGCTGCACGCCATTTGCAAGGGCATTGTCATTGCCGAGGTACAGCAGAACTCCAACGTGACCTACCGTGTGTACGATTACGGCCGTGTGGGGGCGGACGGCAAGCCACGCGCCCTGCACGTGGAGAAGGCGTTGGACGTGACCCTGCGCACCCCGCCTGTCAAGCATGACTTCGGCAACCATCTGGCGCAGGGTGAATATTTCACCGTGGATGCCAAGAACGGCGCGTTTGAGGACACAGCGGACGAGAAGAGCTTTGTTTCGCTGCTCGTCACAGACGGCGAGGGTGAGCTGACCTGCGGTGGTGAGACCGTGGTCGTCAAGAAAGGCGACAGCTTCTTCCTGCCCGCAGGCAGCGGCAGCTATGCCGTGCGCGGTACCTGTCAGACCTTGGTGACAAGGGTGTGAAGTAAGACTATTCGCTTGGCAGCGAACATCGGGATAGAAAAACACCGCAACTTAGAAATCAATCTGTGCTGGATACGCAAGCAAAACGGATGAAAGAGTTTATAAAAGCAAGCTGGTAAAGATACACATAATAATAGGTGAAGTAATATAAGGCAATACCGCATAGTTCTAAGTGCCGATACGGCGAGCAAGGTGCGGCAGCCGCCGGAACAGTGCTTAAGCCGTCAGGCGGGAATTGTGCGGTATTACCATAAATTTTATGCTGTACCTGATACATTGCAAACAGCAGAAAAACTAGCACAGAGATATTTCATTGAAGAACTTACACTGAATCTTTCTGTTTGAGACAGGAACTTTGCCGCTATTGGTATATAGTCGGAATAAAAAACTTCTAATACAAAACACCGCTGATTCCTTTACTGAAATCGGCGGTGTTTTTTTAACTTCAAAAATTCACAAAAAGTTCAAATAATTAGTGCAAGGTTTTTGCACTAATTACATTTAAGATGAGGTTTAGAGAAATGAGAGGAGGTGATGGAGTGTCTGACGTCGAAATACGCCGCAATGAAATTATTGAGCTTTTATATACATATAAAAAATATAGCATCGATGATTTTGCGAAACGGTTCGGCGTCTCTCGCCGCACAATCAATTATGATATTGTTTACCTTATGGACTTTTACGAAATTGACACGAAGCCCGGTCCGCATGGAGGAATTTCTCTTATAGACCGCAGACCCAATTCTCATACAGCATACTTAAAACCGATAGAAATTGAGTGGCTTCGCAGGAAGTACAATGAGGCAGAAACAGAAGAAGATCGTATGGCGGCACACTCCATTCTCCGACGTTTTTCTCTTTGACGGATATAGTCCGTTCTCTGCACCTTGACAACCGAATACCCAGCATAACAGGTACGTTCCTTTTCCGGCAGACCCGGCGGGCGAGTTTGGCAAAACAATAAGCTGCCAAGGAAAAGGCTATAATGATACGCCAGCAGCCTCCCGCGTCAGAGGGGGTGACCGAGCCGGAGTTGTAAGCAGTAAGACTCCGGCAGAGTCAGTGAACGGATGTGCCAACACCCTGCCTGTTGTGTTCCCGGTGTCAGGGGTGCGGGCGGCAAATGTGGCACAGTTTCTTAACTATCTACTTTTGCCGTTTAGGGCAAATCGTGGGCAGCAGGACCCCAAGCGCCTGCTGCCCATCATTTTGCTTTAAACGGGATGGAAAACAGGGGTGTAAAATGCAAACCTATCCAACGGGCTATGCGGAATCCCACCACATAGCCGAACAGATTTTCCGGGACATTCTGCCCCGGCGCGGTATGGCGGTGCGCGAGGAACAAATCGCGCTTTGCCATGAAGTTTTAGATACCTTGTATAATAAGGAAATTTCCCTGTGCGAAGCAGGTGTAGGAACCGGCAAAACGCTGGCCTATCTCGTGGCTTGTATTCTTTGGCAGATGAATCGTCCAGAACAAATGAAACTGCCCATCGTTATTTCCACTTCCAGCGTTGCCTTGCAGGACGCTATCCTTACAGAGTATCTGCCCGACCTGTCCGCTATTTTGCTGGACGAGGGCATCATCACCGCACCCATCACAGCCGTTGTCCGCAAGGGCAAAGAGCGTTTTGTCTGCGATGCCCGCCTTGCCGAGAGAGCATCGCTGGTGCAGCCAAGCAGAAAACGGCAGAAGAACAGCCTGCACATTGCGGAAAATATTCTGGACATGGATCATATCCCGGAGCTTTCCCGGTATGACCGTTGCCGGATCTGTGTGCCGCAGTCCTGCCCGCGTGATTGCTTTCTGCGCGAGGATTGCCGCTACCAGCAGTATCTGCGCGATTCCATGAAACCCGACATCCAAATTTGCAATCACAATTATTTGCTGGCAGACGCATCGCACCGACTTGAAGATAGACCGTTGCTCCTGCGCAGCTATCAGGCACTGGTAGTGGACGAGGCGCACAAATTACCCGATGCCGCCCGCCAGATGTACACAGAAACATTATCCCCGCACAACATGGATGAATTGTGCCTTTTATTACAACAGGCGCACTACAAGGATTTTGCCAGACATCTGCGGACGGCGTTCCTTACGCTGTCGTTCTCCTGCACGCAGGGGCTTTCCAAGCTGCGAAGAAAAGCGGGTGAACCGTTCGTGCTTACGCCGTTCCGCCGCGCTGCGCTCATCGACTGTATAGCACTGTTGCAAAATGCTGGCGGATTGCTGGATGTGCCGCGATACCTGCTGAACAGGCTGGGAGAAGCAGAAAGCCTCCTGCGCCTTTTTCTCTTGCAAGTGCCAACACGCATCCTCTACATCGATTACGATGCCGACGCTCAGCCTACATTCTGCGCAGCCAGCAACCGTGTGCCGCAGTTGCTCCGCAGCGCCCTGTGGAACACACGCGAACCAGCGATTCTGACCTCCGGCACGCTGGCAGCTGCCGGAGATTTCAGCCATACTGAACAGCTTTTGGGGCTGACAACCTATCGCCCCTTGCGTCATTTCCGTGCAGATTCTCCGTTTAACTACAAGAAAAAATGTCTGTTATACTTTCCGCCGCGCGTAAAAACGCGAATGGACAACCGCCGAATGGCAGAAGAAATCGTTCGGCTGGTTGGTGCCTGCCACGGTCACGCGCTGGTGCTGTTTACGTCCTACCGCCAGATGGCAGAAGTCCGCGCGCTGACGGACGGTCAGTGGACATACCCGACCTATCAGGCATGGCGCAACGGCGGCAAAATCATCCAGAAGTTCAAGCAATCCGGTAACGGCGTTCTGTTCGCTGCGGGTTCCTGCTGGGAGGGCATCGACTTTCCCGGCAATATGGTGTCTTTACTGATTATTGCAAAGCTGCCGTTCCCGATTCCTGACCCGGTCAGCGACTACGAACGGCAGAAATATCCCACTTTGCAGAAGTACATAGCCGCCGAGATAATCCCCGAAATGCAGAAGAAACTGCGACAAGGCTTTGGACGTGCCATCCGCACGGAGCAGGACTCTTGTGTGGTCGCTATTCTGGAGGAACGTGCGGGCATTGGCGGCAGGTATCATGACGCCGCGCTGGCAGCACTGCCGACTTGCCCAATCACCGAGAAAATCGAAGATGTTCAGCAATTCATCCGGGAGCAGAAGCGCCCGGATTACTTTTTGTGAAAAGAGGAACCTGAGATGTACCTTATGCGAAACCACGATGTCTGGATTTATGTGCGCTGCGCCAACAGCGATCCGCGCATTGCCTTTGACCGGCTGTATGACCTTATCGACGAAGCCGCCGGACACGGTTTTCTTGTGCGCGGCACATCTTTTGACCATTGCAGCGGAAACACCTTGAAAGACCGCATCGGTCTGCGAACCATGCTGGACGCAGTAGAAAACGGTCGGATTGAAGCCGTGATGGTGCGCGATTTGGAGCAAATCAGCCGCAACAGTTACATACTGGTGGGTGTCATTGAAATTCTTCGGCAGAATGATGTCTACCTTATTACCACTGAATGTGACTTAAACACCGAGCTCATCAACAGCGGGCTGGAACGCTTTGTCGGTGACCGCTTCACGCGGGCATCCTTTGGCAAGCCGCGATTTGATGTTCGGCTCCCGTTGATGGATCAATTCTGAGGTGTAGCCATGACAGAGTATAAAGTTTGGACGTTCGCCCGCAGTGCCGCACAGAACCTGCCCGCATTGGAAGAACAGCTTGCAGAAGTCATGCGCGAAGCAGACCGGCGCGGCTACATCATTGTGAATTCCTGCATGGAGCAGAAATACGGCACCGAATTTTGGCGTCCGGCCTTGTTCGCAATGCTTACCGCCGTGCAGCAGGGGCGTGTCAACGCCGTCATGGTGCAGAGCCTTGACCGTTTGAGTCACGACATTACAACCTTGTACCGCATCCTGCGCTTTCTGCAAAATTACGGTGCAGTGCTGATTACGACCGAAACCAATCTACAATATGAACTCTATCTGACAGGGTTGGAGAGTCGGATTCTGGCTCGTGCCGCGCGAACCCGAAAAAGAGTGCCGTGGGAGGTGGCTGTCGATGCAGATTGACCCGTTTCCCGTAAGGCTGGAACAGGAGCTGAAATATGCACTGGCCTATGCCGCGCTGGTATCCGCTGCCGCAAACGGAAGATTGCCTAGGGACATCTGTCAGCGCGCAAATGTTGGTTATGCCCGGAAATGCGGCGTTTTGCGCCGAGAAGTTTAGTGGTTCTCGTGAATAGCTTTTGACCTGCCTTTCGTGTATGTTGTGTGTGATAAAAAGAATGTCACAGCGTCAAACTCGGAGGAAATAGTATGCCGCAAGTCCAAGTTATCCAGCCGATACAGCAACAGCCGAAGCGTCTGCGCGTGGCGGCCTATGCCCGTGTCAGCAGTGATTCCGAGGATCAGCTGAACTCGCTGTCTGTGCAGGTGGATTACTACACTCATCTGATACAGGAAAATCTAAACTGGGATTTTGCCGGGATCTATGCCGATGAAGGCATTACCGGCACCAGCACCAAACACCGTGAGCAGTTCAACCGTTTGATGGACGACTGCCGCGCCGGGCTGATTGACCGTGTGCTGGTCAAATCGGCATCCCGATTCGCCCGCAACACGGCGGATGCGCTGGCATCGGTGCGCGAAATGAAAAGCCTTGGAGTAACGGTTGTTTTTGAAAAAGAGGGCTTTGACACCGAAACTGCCAACGGTGAAATGATTCTGAGTATGATCTGCGCTGTGGCACAGGAGGAATCGCTGTCAATCTCCAAGAATCTAAAATGGAGTATCCGCAAGCGGATGCGGGACGGCACATACCTGAATGGTATGTCACCTTTCGGCTACGAAAAGCAGGAAAGTCAGCTGATTCCCATTGAGCGCGAAGCGGAAATCGTCCGCTACATTTACAACAGTTTTCTGGTCGGAGCAGGTACTGTGCAAATTACAGAGGAACTGAATCGCCGGTATCCGAAAGAGAACGGCACATGGTATGTATCTGCTGTGCGGCGCATCCTTATGAATGAAAAGTACATCGGGGATGTCCACCATCAAAAGAACTTTACCCCCGATGATCTTCCCCTGCTGTGCCAGAAAAACAGCGGTCAGCTTCCTCAGTATTATGTGCAGAACCATCACAAGGCGTTGGTCTCACGACAGGAATTTGAAAAGGTGCAGACCTTATTAAAAAGAAAAGGCACGGAACGAAAACATCAGAATACCTGCGCTTTCAGCAATAAGCTATACTGTGCCGAGTGCGGTTCTGTCTTTTCCCGAAAAGTCAGAGCCAACGGTGTCGTTGTATGGGGCTGCAGAAAGCATCTGGATAAATCTGAATTATGCCCGGTAAAGCCTGTGTACGAAGCAGACCTTTGCCGGGTATTCTTATCCATGTACAACAAACTGCAAGCAAACCGCGAGAAAATCCTGCGCCCGGCAATGGATGACCTTGCCAGTCTTCGATATCTGCAAGAGCAAAGAAATGCCGAGCGTGTAACGATAACGAAAGAAATTCAACGATTGGGCAAACAAAACCATAACCTGGAGCGTCTCCGCACCACAGGCTGTATCGATAGTGCCCAATACTGGGAGCGTCGTGCGGTAATCGAACAGCAGCTTATAGAAAAGAAGGCATTATTGATGCGCAGGTTTTTCAACAAGAATGTTGAGAAGGTGCTGCGGCAGACAAAGGGGATCAGCACGCGGCTGGCAGCCGGACCGCTGCTGACAGACTTTGATGAGGAGGCTTTTACGGCTCTGGTAAGCAGAGTGAAAATCAGCAGTACAGCGATAACATTTGGACTAATCAATGGAATGAAGCTGACAGAGGGGAGAACAGAACCATGAAAAATCGCTATCTCCCCTTCGGTTATGAAATTGCAGATGGTAAAATCGTGGCAGATTCCGAACAGGTCGAAGCTGTACGCCGGATATTCGATGCCTACACCGCAGGGCAAACATTTCAACAGATTGCCGATGTGCTGTCTGCCCAAGGCATCCACTACCGTTCGGATGCACCTCGCTGGAACAAAAACATGGTAAGCCGTATCCTTGCCAATGCAGACTACTGCGGTACGGCGGAATACCCACAAATCATCACCGCAGAACAGCTTGAAATGGCAGAACAAATCCGGAAAAGCAAGTCCGTCACCTACTCGGAAACGCTGAAACCGTTCCGCAAAGATATGCAGTGTGGCTGCTGCGGCGCAAGGCTTTACTGGCATCCTAAAAGCAATCAATGGTTTTGCCGCGAATGCGGAATGTGGTCGAAACCGACACAAGCCGAGGAAACTTTCAATAGCATTGTGGAAAAACTGCGATGGCTCCGGCAGAACCTCGAACTCATCCACCCGCCAGCGGGCAAGGCGAATGTGCAATCAATGGGAACTACCCTGCTGGATCGTGAAATTAGGCAAGCACTGATGGATGCTGAACCTGATGCGGATGCTCTAATCACTAAAATCCTGCACCGGGCGGAACTGGAATATAAATTCTGCTCAGCAGGAGATGCCGACCCGGCAACCTTGCTGATACAAAAGGCGTGTACCGAGTATAAGCCGACAGAGGGATTTCCGGAAACCTTTTATAAAGAAGTTGTCAGCAAGGTCATCCTGTACCGAGACACCCACATTGAATTCAAACTGCAGAACGGACAAATTGTGTAAGGGGAAAAGCCATGAGCAACATGAGAATCATTGAGATTCCTGCTTCTATGAGGGAAAGCGCCGGACGGAAAAACACGGTGCGCAAGCTGCGGGTGGCGGCCTACTGCCGCGTCAGCACCGAGGAAGAAGAACAGCAGGGCAGTTTTGAAATCCAGAAACTGTACTACACCGAGAAAATCAATTCCACCCCGGAGTGGGAAGTTGCGGGCATTTACGCGGATGACGGTATCTCCGGCGTACATACCAAGAAGCGTGACGGTTTTAACCAGATGATTCAAGACTGCAAGAAGCGCAAAATCGACCTTATATTGACAAAATCCATTTCCCGCTTCGCCCGCAACACACTGGACAGTATTCAATACGTCCGAATGCTGAAACAGATGGGAATCGCGGTGGTATTTGAAAAAGAGAACATCAACACCGCCACCATGAACTCTGAGATGATCCTCACCGTACTGAGCGCCTTTGCTCAGGCCGAAAGCGAGTCGATTTCCCAGAATGTAGCTCGCGGTAAGCGCATGGGATATAAGCACGGTAAATTTGCCTTCCCTTACGGAAGGATTATCGGCTACCGAAAAGGGGCAGATGGCAAGCCGGAGATCATCCCGGAGCAGGCTGAAATCATTCGGCTGATTTTCAACAGCTACCTGCAAGGGGACAGTCTGCAAAGTATCAAGGCAAAGCTGGAAACGGCGGGTGCACTCACAGCTCGCGGTAATACCGAATGGTCAGCACAGAGCATCCAGCGCATCCTGCAAAACGAAAAATACTGCGGTGATGTGCTGCTGCAAAAGACCTTTACCGAGGATGTGCTGACGGGTGTACATAAGAAAAACACCGGGCAGCTTCCGCAATATTACATTGAAAATTACCACGAGGGCATCGTCAGCAAACAGATGTTCCGAGAGGTGCAAGCTGAGATCGCCCGCCGCAACAGCAAGTCAGCTGCTAACCAGCGCAAGTGCCGCCGGGGCCGCTACAACAGCAAGTATGCCTTGTCCGAGCGACTGTTCTGCGGTGACTGTGGCAGCCCTTACAAGCGGGTGACTTGGAATATCCACGGCAGAAAGCAAATCGTTTGGCGGTGCGTAAACCGCATCGAGTACGGAACGAAATTCTGCAGCAGCTCACCGTCCATCCCGGAAGAAGAACTGCACCGCGCCATTTTGAAAGCGGTACAGGGTTTGGCGGCAAACCTCACCGATGAAGTTGTTGCCCAGATCAACGGCATCCTGCATAACATCCAGACCGGCGAAAGCACAAAGCCCAATTTACAGGAGCAGCTGGAGCAGACCCAGCAGGAATTTGACCGACTGCTGGAAATGTCCTTGGACTTCGATGAAAATACACCATTTCTCGATGACAAGCTGAAAAAGCTGAACGGTAAAATCAAGCGTCTGAAGAAAGTCATCGAGGACACCGCCGTCCGACAGGAAAAAGCCAGCCAGCCGGAAATGCTGCTGTCAGCCAAGGATCTGCAAATTCAAGAATATGACGATGCGCTGACTGCGCGAATCATTGAGAAAATCACGGTGAGGTCGCGTAATGAAATTGAAATACGGTGTACAGGTGACTACAAAAAGACCGTTACACTGAGGTGAAAGCTAAAGATGTGGTATCTATCCATAAAACATTTGGCGTAGGGAACAAATCAATAACTGTAGCAGCAAAATGTTCCCCATATAATTGCAGTACGAGAACTCAAGTCAAGCGCTTAAACGCTGAGCGAGAAAATAGATTTCTCTGCCAAATGATCCCTTTCGCTTGATAAATGGGGAATAAATTGCTATAATAATCTTGTAAAAATTCCCCAAGGAGTAGCTATGGAAAACACATACTCAAAAATTCAAGAGCTTTTGCACCAAAAAGCGGATTTCCAAGCCAGACTAAATTTACTTCCCTATGATGGTACGCCGGAAGTGAAAGACAGAGATGGGCAAAAATATCTCTATATCCGTAAGCGTGTTGGAAGTCGGTTAACATCGACCTATGTAGATGTATATTCCGAGGATTTATACCAGTTGCTTCTGCGCAACAACCGCGAAGCGCGCGAATTACGGAAACAAATTCGACATATCGAAAAAGATTTGGCTGCGTTGGGATATGCGGAAGCCGACTTGCCACCGCGCGTAATGTTGAATCTGGATTTTGCCAGAGCCAACATGAAGGCCAATATTTATGATCAGGCTGTGCTGGAAGGCGTGGCGACGACTTTCCCACAGACAGCGGATATTATCGATAACGGCATTGTGACCGGTATGACTGCCAGCGATGTACAGAAAATTTTGAATCTGAAACACGCATGGGAGTTCATTCTCGATAAAGACGTATTGAACTATACAACAGATTATCATATTCTGTGCCACATTGCGAAATTGGTAAACGAGGGCTTTTATACAGATGGAGGACGAATTCGTGGTGTGCCGGTTACGATTGGCGGAACTTCGTATGTGCCGCCACTTCCGATTGAGACCGTGGTAAAAGAAGCGATTGACAAAATCGTCAGTGAAGATGCAGATGATGTGGACATTGCCATTCGCCTATGCTTGTATTGCATGAAAACTCAAATCTTTAATGATGGCAACAAACGAACGGCAGTGATTTTCGCGAACCATTACATGATTTCAAAAGGAAAAGGGCTGATTGTTATCCCAGAGAAGGATGTTCCTGAATTCAAGAAATTGCTGGTAGCGTATTACGAAAACCGGGATAACGGAGAAATCCATACATTTATGCGGGAGCAATGCTGGAGAACATTTTAAGTGTAGGGAACAGAATTTGGAATAAAAAGCAAATAAATTCCCCAAAAGTGTAATGATGGGGAAAAATAAAGAGAGCAAAACCCCAGAAATAGCCAGACTTCTGAATGTCCGCGAGGAAAATTTCTTTACAAAACTAGAAACGCCGAAGGATTTTATCCGGACATTGATCTGGTATGACTGGTAACATGGCTACAGCGGAGGCGTTCTAATTGATATAATTTTGCTCTTTTACAATTTTGATGGAGTTGGCGATTTTTTGAAGGAGAGGTGTAAACAAAAGTAAAAATTAAAAGCAAGAAAAATCATAAGGGCAAAGTGTCCGGAATGGGTACTACAACGACCCACAATGAAGGAAAACAAGTGAATTCTCTCTACCATTGTTGATTTTCCCTTTAAAAACAGGGTATGGGAAATCTTTTACTGCAAGAGACCTGCACACTGGATTTCCTGACAGGAAAACAAAAGAAGAATTGTGGTGAACAGAGTATGTTTCTAGTGGAAAATACACATGAGCCGACCATAACAAAAGAAGTATTTGAAGAAGCTCAGAACAGGAAAATGAATAGAACTCACTAAGAAAAAGAACAGCAATACAGAAAAAGTAAGTCTGCAGCCTATTTTGGCAGAAAAGTGTTATAGGTAAAACATTTTACCCAAATAGAGATCCTTAAAAAATCATGATATAAAGTTGATTCTTGCGGCAGATTCGAAAAATGGATATTTGACAGAAAGGAAACATTATAATATAATGAATTAAATATAGTTATATATTATGGAAATTGATAGATATAGAATTTGACAAGAAAATACAACCATCTTGCGGAAAATCTTTGCATCGATAGGAAAAACTTATTATACTCTTAAAAAGTATCGATGAAGAAATGTGAGCCGTAAATTTTTGGAAAAACATCAAATATAAAACGCTTTGAATCATGAAGGCTTAATTGTGGCTTGGCCTTGAGGCAGAAGCGAATCGGGAAAGGGGCAGAAAATGGTCAAGTATTTGAAAGAAATACTTAGCGATTACTCTGAAACCGAGATTGTGCAAATGTGTAAAGCAATCAATAAAAATTACAATATATATGATCCAGAAGAAGTTCGTTGGGTAAAGATATCATATGTTTTAAACAAGACCAGTGCTGCTCAAATAGATAGGCTAAAAAGACATGCGTTTTCAAATGAGGTCGTAAATGATTTAATATTTAATTACTACTTTTGTGAGAGGGTAATAAAGTATTATTTTGTGAGACATTTGATGAGCAGAAGCAATCATATCGTTGCCTTTGAAATGGTAATTGGAGAAAGTAGAATTGATATCTGCAGAATAAATGGACAATCTTATGCGTATGAAATAAAAACACAGTATGATACATTTGATAGACTGGGAACTCAAATGAGGGATTATCTAAAAACATTTGAGAAGGTTTATGTAATAGTTCCTTCTAATCGTGTGAGTGATGTGAGAAAGTATATTCCAGAGTCCTGTGGAATCATTTCTTATCGAGTCATGGAAAATAAGGAAGTCATATTTTCTTACAAAAAAAAGGCTCAAAAAAATGTTTGCAAAATAGAACAATGTATAGAAAGCTTATCCAGTAATGACTTGAGCCAGATGCTAAAGCTAGTAGGAAAGGATGACCATCAAACACGAAGTGAAAAAATAATGGCTCTTTTGCAAATAACACAGCGTAAACCAATTTGGTCACAATATCGTCAGGTACTAAAGCAGAAATATGGAAGTCAGTGGAATTTTCTAGTGAATCATTTTGATGAGATATTGCCAATGGACGTTCAAACTTTTTTTTCGGCCAATATAAATCCACAGCTTCTATATTGTAGGAAAAGCGAGAGGGAATAATAACGATGAATACTCAAAAAGAAATTTTGTCTTTTTCAGAGTATATAAAATATATAGAAGAAAATTATAGTAGGAATAGCCTGTTTCGAGGGCTCAAGGATAAGTCGTTTGCACTTATCCCTAAAATTGGCAGGGATAATTATTTAAGAAAGTGCTTCGAGGATAAAGTCGTTTCACTGGATAAACTACAGGATTTAGAAGAACAGACAATGAACGAATTCGTAAAAATGTCCGTCCCTCATTTGGATTTACGGGCAATGAATCAGTGGGACCAGTGGACAATAGGGCAACACTACGGTTTGCCAACGAGATTTTTGGATTGGACGGAAAACCCATTAATTGCAGCTTATTTTGCAACAGAAAATGCAGGGACCGACGCGGCAATTTGTGTGACCGATCGAACTCAGTTTAATAGTGGAACTGATGATATGGGTGATGTATTTTCCTTTTCGGACACTGATGAAGTACTTTTACATACGCCAAGTTATATAAATAGTCGAATTATCGCTCAAAAAGGTGTTTTTACTGTTCATAAGAATCCAACGCTTCCACTAGATCAAACCAATATTAATGGGGAAAAATGTAAGGTAGATCAACTTATTATTCCCCAAGATGTCATAGGTGATTTTGTTAAGGACTTGGATTGGTTTGGTATTAACCGATCTTTTATATATCCGGGGCTTGATGGGTTAGCGTATTATCTCGATTTCAAGGCGAAAGGAGGTATTGACTAATGTATGTACCAGTTATGAAAAATCGAACAGTAGAGGTTGGTGTATTACAGCAACTAAGCGCTATTGGAGTTTTTGATGACAACGTCATTCCTTTGATTGAATTGGTACAAAAGAAAACAAGAAATAACAATAAGAACACCTTTATACAGGATTTGACTAAAATTCTTTCCGATGCGCAAAACATGCGGATTATGGTTGATTTCTACAAATCAACGAAATTGCGTACTACAACGGATGCGATTCGAGAGTATATAACAGTGTCGATGCGTCAGTGTGATTTTGGCATAAAAGAGCTCCAGCCCCTATACCAGTATCAAGATAGAGTGATTCCAGTTATATCCTATCTTTCAGAGAATCTTTCACTGAATCGCATGGACAATGAGGTGACGGCATATCGTCGAGTTTTTTCTCAGTTGGCATTTCGCGTCAAAGTTCAAGAATTTGAACAGGCTTTTTCATATGTAGAAACGAAAATTCGATCAACCGACTATCTGATTCTTGATATCGAATCTTCTTCACACATGAGTCCTGTGTTTAAGAAAATTTATAGGCGAATCGCAGAAAGTAAGAAAATAAAAGGTTTTACGTCTGTAATTATTAATGCCAATCGTCCCGAAAGTTTAGCAAATAAGGATATGATTGATGGAGAGCCAATAGCCGAAATTGATAACAGTTTGAAAGAACTATATTCGTCTGCATATATGAACAAGTTCGATGGTTTTGGTGATTATGCAGGTATATCAGCATCCCTACCGTCTACTGGTGGAGCGATTAGCCCAGTAGGGATATACTATTCAAATGAAAACAACTACTTTATTGCATATAAAGGTCGGGCACCACAACTTTCGGAATTTCCGTTGTATATTGCACCGCAAATCGTTAATTCAGAATATTGGAAAGAATATGGAGAAGCGCATCATAAGAAATGCCCAGGCTGCCTAGAAATAGAAGCAATTGTAGGCGGAATTAAAAGTGGAAGAAATCAAGCACAATGGAAAATGATTACAATGCTTCACTATATTTATACAATGTATGAGGTGGGAGCATGATATAGTGTTGTTTCTGCCAAAAATTCATAGGTGTTAAAGAACGCTAAAAGCAAGTAGCAATGATGTGTAGAACACAAGTCTATCTGCGTTGCGTTGACTCCTTGAAGTTTCGAAAATGGGTATCTTTTTTGTCACACTCAGACAACAAAAGCTCGTTGAAACGACAAGTTTCAACGAGCTTTTTTCTACATTATGGAAAAAGTGGTAACGATCTGGTAACTGTGACCCCAAAATGACCCCAAAACGAGAAAACGACTGCGCCCGGACGGCTGAAATTTTCAACCGTCCGGGCACTTTTTGTGGATAAATTTTGCGGAGTTGGCAGGTAAAAATAGGAGCGGTCAACCTGCTTTGACGAGTACCAGTACGCTGTTATCTGGTACGACGATCTGTTCCTGTTTGG
>ENA-ORRL01000399-ORRL01000399.1-human-gut-metagenome-genome-assembly--contig:-NODE-399-length-49054-cov-5.746770_pt1 | contig 49054 bp, 35 predicted proteins | sample MGYA00242175_ERZ509134 | MGnify/ENA primary metagenome ERZ509134 (study PRJEB26280, sample SAMEA2338660) | human gut metagenome | biome: human gut; feature: human-associated habitat; material: faeces... | reverse complement strand
ACCCTAACCTTGGCAAGGTTATGCTCTACCAACTGAGCTATTTCCGCATTTTTTCGTTTGCGGTTGCAAAGGTAGGGATTTTCCGTAATTCTGCAAACATTCTGCATATTTTTTTCACAAGAATCTGCACACTTTGTTTCCGCAAACAAACAATTGTTTTGATTATCAACTCATTCGGTCCCGATAGTCTTCGTAAGAAAATTGCTTGTATATTTCCGCTTTCCCTTCTTTTGTCCACAAAGCGATGGCGGGATGATGGATTCCGTTAAACATATTTGTCTTGACCATGGTATAATGAATCATATCTTCGAACACAATCCGCTCTCCGATCTGCAACTCGTGATCGAAACTCCATACTCCCATATAATCACCACTCAAACAAGAATTACCTCCCAAGCGATAAATAAATTCTCCTTCATTCCCCATCTCCGCACCACGAACGGCAGGCTGATAAGGCATTTCCAGACAATCGGGCATGTGGCAGGTGAAACTCACATTCAGAATAGCCGTCCTGATACCGCGACTCTCAACGATATCTACCACTTCCGAAGTCAAGACTCCTGTCTGCCATGTAAAAGCAGAACCGGGTTCAAGGATGATCTGCAAATGAGGATATCGTGCTTTCAGGTCTTGCAATAATTTAATCAGATGTTCCGTATCATAATCCTTTCGGGTCATCAGATGCCCGCCTCCCAGATTCAGCCATTTAATTTGCGGGAACCAGCGGGAGAATTTCTCTTCCAGATGCTGCAAAGTACGTTCCAGCTCAAAAGAAGAAGATTCGCAGTGACAATGACAATGAAAACCTTCGATTCCTTTGGGCAAGGTATCGGGCAATAAATCGGCGGTCATTCCGAAGCGGGTACCGGGGGCGCACGGATTATAAAGTTCAGTCTCTACTTCCGAATATTCTGGATTCACACGGATACCGCAGGAGATTCCGCTTCCTTCGGCTACTGTCATCGGATAGAAACGACGGAACTGTGCCATTGAATTAAAAGTGATGTGGCTGCTGCAACGCATGATTTCCGGAAAATCCTGTTCCGTATACGCAGGAGAATAAGTATGGGCTTTACTTCCAAATTCTTCCAATGCCAGACGTGCTTCATACACGGAACTTGCTGTGGAATGATCCACGTATTCGCGGAATATCGGGAATGAACGCCACATGGCGAATGACTTGAAGGCGAGAATAATCTCCACTCCTGCCCTGTCGGCTACGCTTTTTATCAGACACAGGTTCTTTCGCAAGAGCTCTTCCTCCATGATATAGCAAGGAGAAGGAAATTGGGTGAAATCTATCATATATAAATTTATTATCTAAAGTAACGTCTTACGGACGTGCCTGCAAAAATACAAATTCAAAAGCAAAGAGAGATTCTTTTATTTTTAATTAAGATATTGAGTTTCGAAAACTTTTTCTTATTTTTAGACCTTTATATTATAGATGTAGTTGTTTCATCCTAAATACCCGATTGATTATGAATAAAGATTTAAGAAAAGTGGTGATTCTCCTGGCGCATCCCAACATGAAGGAATCACAAGCAAACAAAGCACTGATTGATGCTGTGAATGATATTGAAGGCGTAGCAGTATTCAATCTTTACGACCAGCAAGGCGCTTCTTTTGATGTTGACGAATGGAGCAAAATCATTTCCGATGCTTCCGCCCTCATTTATCAATTTCCCTTTCATTGGATGGCTGCACCGTCATTGCTCAAAAAATGGCAGGACGAGGTATTCACCTTTCTTTCCAAGACTCCTGCAGTAGCCGGGAAACCATTGACAGTAGTAACCACCACAGGTTCCGAATATGAAGCATACCGCAGCGGAGGCAGAAACCGCTTCACAGTGGATGAGCTTTTACGTCCTTATCAGGTTAGTGCCATTCATTCGGGGATGTCGTGGCAAACGCCTATTGTTGTTTACGGAATGGGAACCGCAGATGCGGGAAAGAACATCGCTGAGGGAGCTAACTTGTATAAGCAACGGGTAGAGATGCTGATCGGCAGCAGCAATGCAGGAAATAACTGGTGAATTATCTCCTATCCTTATTTGGGGATTGACTAAAAATAGTATCATCAATTCCCCTCCTTCGCGAAGGAGGGGTGGCTGAAAGCCGGGGTGGTAGGTAAAATAAGACTGTATCTAATTTACTGTGAATGAAAGAATTGTGTATCCACCTACCACCTCCCCCTACGGGTACTCCTCCTTCCCGAAAGAGGAGATTTAAGATACTACCGACTTTTTAGTCAGCCCCTATTTCTTCAAGGTTTCTTCCCCATCATCTTCTTTTTATTCAAAGTCAATACCGGCAAGAAAATAAACACGCCGATCACGGACATTACCAGTCCACCGATAGTACCTGCAGCCAAAGGAAACCAGAAACCTTCTTTCTCCGCTCCCACCATAAAGGGGATAAAGCCAAGGATGGTAGAAACAACCGTCAGAAAAATAGGAATCACTTTCGTATTCCATGCCTTCACGTAAGCACGAAGAGGTGAAAGGCAGGGAAAGCGTTTTCGAATCGCATTGTACTCATTTAAAATATAAATACTGGCATTCACCGTAATACCGCAGAGCAGAATGAACGAAGCGAAACCACCCTGATCAAAGTTCAACTTGAACCAGTAGAATGTCAGAAACACACCGATATAAGAGATCGGAATGACAAAGATAATCGCTAACGGCTGCTTCAACGAATTGAACAGAATGCTTGTAATAAAGAAAATGATAGCAATCACAATCAGGAGCAAGCGGTACTGTTTGTTGGCACCTCCACCCCATGACCAGTTATTACTTTCCGCTTCCGCCTTATATCCCATCGGGAGAAGTTCATTAAACTCTTCCAGGTCTTTTTTCAGCAATTTATTTCCCTGTTCCGACGCACCGATATACTCATATTGCAGACATAAGCGGTATTGTTGATTCTCCTTCGCCACTTCCTGTGGCATCTGTCCCTTCTCGACTTTAGCCAGTTCCGCCAGTTTATACTCTTTATCGCCTACACGGAAAGGATAATACTGCATGGCCCATATATCCCGCTGATCCGACTGACGGGAAGAGAGTTTTATTTTTTCCGTTCCATCCTCGGTAACAACGGAACCGATTTCCTGATTCCGCCCATATATGGGACGAATAGCAGCAAACAGTTCTCCGGCTCCGATCCCCGCTCCGATCATCCGTTGTTTATCCAGCTCAAAATAAAACTCCTGATAATCGTCCTTCCACCACGAGAAATTGGAACCGACCGTAACTTCCCTGATACGACGATGAGACAATAAGACCTCTTTCAGTTTTGTAGCCCAGCTATAAAGTTCATCATAATTATATCCGTACATTTTCACCCGGAATGATCCCGCATTCTCGCGTACACTATTACTGAATCCCTGATCCTGCAATCCATAGATACTCCAATCTCCTCCCCCCAACTGGAGAGCTTTACTGATCATGTTAGCTTTCAGTGTATACGGGAACCCGCTTTTCTGATTTTCCTTTGTGAAACGAATGCTGATAGATGCCCTGCGGGCGCTTTCTACCGATGTCTGAAACTGCTTGATCTCCTTGAACTCACTCAGATAAGTTTCCATTCGCTTGATCAGCGTATTCATCTGTTCAAGCGTACTGCCGTTCGGCAAATTGGCGTTGGCATAAAGTACTACCTCCTCATTCCGGGTAAAGTAGCTCCCTTCATACACCTTTTGCACAAACAGCCTCAGACTTCCTCCCAACGCTTTATCCACTATCGGTTTCACCTTTTCTTTATAGACAGGAGTCCCCAGTGTCTTATTATAAATCTCTGCCCATTTACCATCCCCATCCATCTTTTCCGGCAACAGAAAAACCGGTAATCCAAATGCCAGCAACAGTAGCAGGCAAACCGCCACTCTCCAGCGACAAAGCCTCTGTATCAGCCACCTGTAGAAACGACTAAAGTAGACCGGTCCTCTTCGCATCTTCGAACGCAGCCATCCAAAGAAACGGGTATTCCCCATTTTCCATTTTCTCTTCACTCCCGTCAGAGAAGACTTCCTGCGTCGTTTCAACCCGATTTTATCAATCAAAGAAGGCACAAAGAACAGAGCAACCAATAATGAAACTCCCAGATTAATCATCACCACTGCGGCAAAATCCTGTAGATTCAGACGAATCCTTTCGTCCAGAAAGAAAATAATGACCAACGCTCCCATTGTTGTCAGTGTAGCCGCCAATACAGACATGAACGCCTTCCGGTTTTTACATCGAAGATAATGATCACTCATCACAATTGTATTATCAATCACCAGGTTCAGTGAAACCGTGATGCCCGCCAAAGAATACAACTGCATTTCCAGTCCGAAGACATAATAAAAGATGACGGCTATTGCCATATTCACGGTCAGACTGGTGACAATCAAAAACAGATATTTGGGGCTGAAAGTAATCAGCAGTACAAACAAGAGCAAGATAGCCACCGTCACTCCCGTACGCAAATAAATCTTGTTCAGCTCGTCATGTATAAACTCTGTAGTATCATAACTGGTATGAATCTCGTATCCTGCCGGAAGCGACAGTCTGATGTCATCCATGCACGCCTGTACCTTTTTGCTCAGTTCCAGCTGGTTAGCCGCCTCTTCAGCGACAACAGACAGATAAATCGAGTTCAATCCGTTGATCCGGTAATAACTCTGAGGCTGCTCTTCCATACGGACGACCTTCACCAGTTCGTCCAGGCGGATGATTCTCCCATCCTTCACTTTCACCTGTATCTGCCCTGCGTCAAACTCCCGGTTATCATGTTCGGGCATCAGCACCAAGCGAATCCATTCCTTGCCCGAAGCCGCCTGTTCCATATCATAAGTACCCAAGAATTCTTTCTGATAATGCAGACCGACTGCCTGACTAATTTCATCCGTACTCACCCCCAACGCACGCAACTGCTCATAATCATACTCCAGCCGCCATTCCATAGGTGTGGCTCCGCTGACGTTTATCTTATAGATACCCGGAAGCTGCGCAAGGCGTGTCTTTATATGTTCCTCCGCATGCTTCTGAATCAGACTGGGAGTGGCAGGCGCATTAATCGTGAATGCGATAAAAGGTCCCTGACTTTTCTGCTCCGGACTTGCCATCTGAATGTACGGGTAACTAACTCCCGCCGGCAATTCCGGCCATGTCTGACGAATGATGGTCGAAGCCTCAAAACGTGCGACAGCCGCATCCGCATGCTTGTCCAGACTCACATTTATACTTCCCCAGCCATTGCCGGAAGTCGAAGATATACTTTGTATTCCCTTGACACGGGCAAGCATCGCCTCCAGTTTGCTGGTAGCCGTCATCTCCACGACACGCGCCGAAGTCCCTCCCATGCCGAACCACACAGAAAATCCGGGTAAGGTCCGTGACGGATTCAGCTTCACCGGCAGCAACGGAACAAGTGCCAGCCCGACCAACGCCACGCTGATAAAAGCGACAATGAGCGTAAAAGCGGAAGCCTTTGATGACTTTTTAATTTCAGAACCTATATCTTGCATGATTCATTTGTCTATATCCCAAAAGAAATTACTATCTAATCAGTCTTCCTCCATTAAAGTCGAAACGATCCGAAAGAGAAAGCTTCGTAGCAAAATCGAATAAAGTCAGACGACGTATTTTATAATAATTCAGCCAGTAGTTCTGCAAGGCAGAAATGTAGTTGCGCTGCGCCTCCTGCTGCCTGTTGAGCGAAAGCGTCAGACTATTAATATCCGCTTTACCGATAATAAAACGTTGCCTTGTCTCATTATAAGCCAGTATCGCCAGGTCCAGCGCTTCTTCCGCACTGGCAATCAACTGCTGCTGGATATTAAAATCACTCACCGTCATGATGACTTCCTCCTCAATACTGATCTCATCCTGACGTGCCGAAATCTTCACTACATTCAGATTATTCCGTGCCATGTTGTATTTGCCCTTACGAACGCCCCAGTCCAGCAGCGGAATCGATACGCTGACCGCTACCAAATCCTGCTGCATCGGTTTATGATACACATCTCCAAAGGTTTCCGCCACCTGGTTGAAACCGATACTGGCATTCACGCTGGCATTGAAACGGGATTCCTTCTTTGTTCTGTCCACACTCCGTTCCGCTTCCAGTACATTCTGCTTCAGTTCCAGCAACTGCGGATTATTGCTCCTTCCCCATCTCAAAGCCTCATCCACCGGAATCTCCATCATACTTGGGCGTGAAGGAAGTTCCAGTTCGATCTGGGTATTCTTGTCCAGATTCAGAAAAGATGCCAGTGAGAACATTGCCCGTTTCAAGGCGCTTGCCCTATTCTGTAATGTATTCTGTGCATTCACTTTATCCAGCTTTAAAGTCAACAGGTCCGCCTGTGAGATAGCGGCGATCCGATGCCGTTGCTGTCCGATGCGGTACAAAGTATCTGTAGATGCAAGATTCTCCTTTGCCAGTTTGTATTCCGCCTGCGCCATCGCCAGCGAAAAGAAATAATTCGTCGCCGTCTCCGAAACCTTTTCCACATTATAAAGAAATTCCTTTTTCACACGCTCGTATTTCAGCGGTTCGATCTTCCGGTCCCATTTGAAAGGGTTATACCCGACCAGGCTCTGCGAATAACCAAGCCGTATCGGGACGCTGGTAAACTGCGTCGCACTATTATCCCCGAAATTACGCATATAGGCAAGGTTCGACTCCAGATAGAACGTACCGCCGGTCAGGTCCAGATTCTGACGGACACTTAATCCTCCATAGGCATAGTATGACTGTTGCGTACGGTAAACGTCCAGGTCCTGTCCCGAATCATAACGTTTCGTAATATCCCGGTTATATTGTGCCGGAGTAAGGTCCATTGTCAGACTCGGCAAACGGTTTGCCCGGTACGTCCGGTATTCCCAATAACCGGACAGGTACATATTTTGTGTGCGGAATGACTCCAGCGAGCTGTCGTTAGCTAAAGCGATGGTCTGGTTCAAGTCCAGCACCAGACGTTTCTGGGCATATACTGAAGAGAAACAGATCCCCGATGCTGCCATCAATACAAAAAGAACGGATGATTTCTTCATAATTCAACATGTTTTTCATTTGGTTTGTGATTCCCGCTTTTTCCCCGATAGATAAACCAGTAAAGCAGCGGTATGATAAAGAGGCTGACTGCCGTACCGATGGACATCGTGCCTATCATGGCGATAGACAACGGCTTTTGCAGTTCCGATCCCATATCCGAGGAGAACAGCAACGGCACCATGGCAAAGATGGTCGTCAGCGAAGTCATGATAATCGGCCGCAGACGCCTGCGACCTGCTTCGTGAATAGCTTCCAGCAAAGGAACGCCTGCCTTGCGCAGTTCATTGATCGCATCCAGTTTCAGAATAGAGTCATTGATTACAATACCACAGGTCACAATCAGACCGATGGCAGACATCAGATTCAGCGTATGCCCGCATATCCAGAGCAATAGTAAGGCAAATGCCACATCAATCGGGATTTCCGCCAGTACCAGCAACGGCTGCAGAAAACTCTCGAACTGTGCGGCAAGAATGAAATACATCAGCAGCAGTGAGATCAACAGGATCACGACCAGTTCATCCAGCATCTCCTTGTTGGAGAAGATACTGCCGGAGAAGCCCGTATCCCAGTCCCCTGTTTCCTCCGCCACCTGTTTCACTTCACGCATCAGCCGGTTCGCATCCTGCACACCGTAAAAGTCGAACGGGACATACTCGCCGTTACGTCCGGAAGTAATACTTTTCAAGTCTTCGGCGGGAGCTACGTTGATCAATTCCCGAAGCGGGATAAAGTCGACATTCCCACGGTTGTCCGGTTGCGTCTGCACCAGTGTTTCCTGCAACACCTCGTTCACAGTCTTTTCATCCCCGGCAATGTTGATCGGCAAATATTGCTGATAAGAGTGCAGCATCGTCACACTGTTTTCCCGGAAAGCCGTTTTCAGTACCCGATACAATTCGTTGTAGGAAACACGGTAGAGCAAGAGTTTCTCTTTGCTGATGCTCAGATTCAACTGGTTTTCGAAGGCGATACCAGTCGGATTGATTCCGGTTTTTCGCCCCAGTTCCTGTTCCACGCTGCGGATTGCTTCCGCTTTGGGGGCTTCCGCTTTATTACGAGTGTAAAATTCCGCCACCACATCCGGTTCACCCGTCACAAAGAGTTTCTCAAAGACCGTTTCCGGCGGAGAGAAAGAGATGACAGAGAGTGGATAACGTTCCTTCAGTTTCCTGTATGCCGTCTGTTCCAAAGGGGCAATAGCATCGGAAGTCTCCGTACGGAAATAAAGTTCCGCTTCGGAAGAAGACAGTTCCCGTTCCCGATTGAGAATGAAATCCTGTCTGCCGATAGAGGCTGTTTGCTCCAGTACTTCATCCTTCAGTTCCTTGAAAAGTTCATCCACCCGTCGTTTGTTTTCATCCACATGGATATTCTCATTCCATTCTATCCGGGCGATCAGTTCATTCTCCTCGATATCGGGCATCCGTTCTTTGTCTATAAAGAAAAAGAAGAATACGCAAAGCGGAATGGAAATCACACAGAACAGTACACTGAACGTTTTATGGCGGAATACCCAGTCAACACCCGCATCATAGAAGCGGTCCAGCGTGTGATCCTTGATCGGGTTATTAAATTTGAAAGAAAGCCACTTCCATTTCCGGGTGCGGACACCTGTCCGGTAAACCAGCAGATAAAGTACGGGAAGCAGCATGATACCGGTGAGATAAGACACCATCAGTCCTACAGTGACGGAAAAAGCCTGATCAAAGAAGATAGCGCCTGCAATACCGCTCATAAAAATCAGCGGGGCAAAGACGGCAATAGTCGTCAGAGAAGAACTCAGCATGGGGGTGACCACTTCACTGGTTCCCGTCACACAGGCACGGCGCAAGGAGTATCCCCGTTCACGGTATTGCGATATATTCTCGGTCACAATAATCGAACTGTCAATCATCATTCCCAATGCCAGGATCAATCCGGCAAGTGAAATGATATTGAGAGACATATTGCAAAGGTAGAAAAAGACAAAGCTGATCACGATGGACACCACCATACTGAGTCCGATAACCAGCGGAGACTTCACATCTCCCAGAAACAGAACCGCTACCAGACAAATAAAGAGAAAACCCAGGGAGAGGTTCTGTTGCAGATTAGAGATGGTGTAGTCCAGCAGTTCCGTCTGATTACGGCTGATGCTGAAATCGATCTCCGGGTATACTAACTGGAAATAGGTCATCGTGCCTACCAGCGCCTGCTTCATCTTATCCATGTTCTCATCCGCCTGTTTGATGACGGCAAGGCTCACTGCCCGTTTGCCATTGGACAGGGATACTCCTTTTTCCTTTACAGGTACGACGCTTACTTTGCAGAAGTCTTTTAACTGTACGATGAGGTCGCCCTTACGCAGATAGATATTTTCCACATCCTCCGCTGTACGCAGCAATGTCGAGAATTTAATATTGTATTCATAATACCCGTCGCGCACTGTCATGCTGCCCGGTTCCACATTATTAGAGGATAAAGCCGATTCGATATCTCCAATGGAGAGTCCCATCATGGCGAGCTTGTCCTTGTCGGGCACTATTTGTACCTGCCGTTCCAAAATTCCGGTCACGTCCACCATGGCAACTTCTTCAAGCTGCTCTATCCTGCGCTTGATGACAGACTCGGCAAACTCACACAATTCAAGGAAGGAGTGCTGTTCCGTAGCTCCGTAAGCACTGTCATTCTTCAGTGTCAGATTCAGATAGAATACGGGAATATCCGTTGCACTCGCTTTGATTACCTTCGGGCGTTCCGCTTCTTTCGGAAGATAGTTCATGGCGGCATCTATCTTCTCATTTACCTCGATAAAGGCAAGGTCCGTATTCGTTCCATATTCAAATGACAAACGAATAATGCCCGCCCCGTCTCTCGATTCACTATGGATATCCTTCAGGGTAGAGACCTGAATCAGCTGCCCCCGCAAAGGTTTGACAATCGTGTTTTCCAATTCCCGGGCAGAGGTATTGGCAGACGCCACCTGTACCGTAATCTCAGGAATAGCGATATTGGGAAGCAGCGATATAGGCAGCGTAGAGTATGTCACCAGCCCGATGATGAAACAGGCGGTAAAGGCCATCAATACGGCAATAGGGCGCTGAATTAAGAATTTTATCATAGATTCATTATTTAATTCTTAATTCTTCATTTAACATAGACTTCCGCCTCATGCGCCAGATTCAGATTTCCGGTGACGATCACCGTATCTCCTTCCAGCAGACCATCCTCGATACCTTTCTGCGACTTGTCGGAGACGACACATTCTGTCGCATTCTCCAGTCCCGTATTCACATAATTCCACATTGCCTTGCCGTCTTTCAGGGTAAATACCACTTGTTTGCCGGAACGCAATACAACGGCACTCTTCGGAATAACCAGCCGCTCTCCCAGCGAACGGCGGACACTTACCCTTACATTCATTCCGCTGAACAGTTTTCCTCCCGCATTTACCAATGCTTTCACTTTCACCATGCCGTTGGCATCCACCAATGGATTTATCTCTGATACACTGCCTTCAAACGCATCTCCTCCGGCATAAGGAGTAATTACCACTTTATCTCCCATCCTGATAAAAGCAAGTTCATTTTCCAGCACTGTGAAATCAGCTTCCATTCCTTTGGAATCAATAATAGTACAGAATGCTTCAGAAGTATTTGCCGGATTATAAGGCTTTGAAAATAAATTGGCTACCACACCGTCAAAAGGAGCAATCAACGTAGCATGCTCCATCTCTCTTTTCGCCAGTTCATACTGGGATTTCGACTGTTCATACCCGCTTTTTACTTTGGCGATTTTCATTGTTTCGGCAGGGACTTTACTAAAGTCGTCAGGAGAATATCCCTGCCCGATCAGTACGTCTTTCAATTCAAGCTCGGCTTTCAGCAAAGCATCTTCCGACTGGGATAATTTCTGTTCCAGGCGGAATTTATCCAAATCAGCCAGCTTCTGCCCTTTCTGTACACGGTCACCATTCTTCACATAGATATGAGCGATGACTTCACCGGTTTCAAAACGCAGATCGGCTTTGCCACGGGCACTGATTTTGCCGTTACTCACCAGTTCGTGATTAAATGCTTTTCTTTTCAGTATTTCTACCTTTACCTCGTTTTTAGACATGGGAAGAACGGTAGTAACACCCTTGTCCGACTCATCCTCAATATTTTTCTTACCGCTACAAGCTGCCACCATAATCAATGCAGAAGACAGACAGACCCATGCTAACTTGTGTTTGTTCATTTTTTATTTTGTTAGTTACACATCCAAAAATACATATTTCTTTCTAAATAAAAAGAGATACAAGATATTATTTAAATAATAATCAACATCTTCACAATTATATACATTACTTTCACTAATTTATCAATACCACCGAAGTTCCTCATCCCTGCAAATAAACGGACGATAAGATATTCTTCCTTTCTGCTTCTTAGGTCTGAGCAGTAACAATGCATCCTGCGGTATGTTATCAAAAGCCATTGGTTTCCCGCTGAAAGTGGCGCTGTCCAAAAGCTTCCATCCATCTTTCCAATATAAAAGTTCATAGGCAATGCCATCGTCCAGCAATATCTGATGGTAAGGAATATACCGGATTTCCGACAATACATAGAAGTCTCCTAAATCAATATCAATATATCCGGCTTCTATACCCAACTTCAAGTAACCCGTACCGGATATATTGTCTAATACATATTCAGGCTTCTCACCGTTTTCTGTCGAATCCGTTTTCTGTATAAAATGCACGTCTGATATACGCTTACCGCTTTCTGCAATAAAAGCCAGTTCATTTAATGCGATCGAATAATAAGGTAAAGTCATCCGCACATAACGCAACTTTCTTTTATTATTCACAGAGAGGCAATGCCTGTAAATACCTATATTCTGTGGAAAGACACAAAGGGTATCTGCTGATGTAAAGTAGGGTGTTACATCACCCAGCAATACGGTTCCTGCCACTTTCCTGTTATTCCATACATTACCGCTATGATACGTTGCTCCCACATTATGCCTTAACAGTATAGAAGATTTCTCATTCTTCCATGTTGCATTCAAAGACTTCTGCGTGCCATCCTGTTGTAACAAAAACGGGGTACCCGCACCTATTACGCTTCCTTTCCGATAATAAGCAGGCAGATAAACGACATCACGCCCCATTCCTTTAAAGACAACAGTCTTTCCTTCTATTTTTGCCCATTGAACAGGATTCCATTTACCTGTATTAAATGTACACAAATAAGCATATCGCTCATCATCAGGTACATTCTGCAAAGTAAGCGTGACATTGACTGTATCAAAATATTCGTGAGATACATCTTTTTTTCTAACATCCCTGAACACCTCCGGAATGTCCTCTATATCCATTTGAGTATCTTTAAGAATAGCATCCATATGCGCACCATAAGTTCTGCGAAAAACTTTAGAGAGCCTGAAACGTCCCCATGCCTCATCAAATGTTTTATTATTATATATTCGCTTGTATTTCCATCGGTCGGCATCCCAGAAAGGTTCAAACGGATACGAAACCCCATTGACGATCAACACATTCCACGAATGAGATCCATTCCTGTTAGCCCATCCCGGAACAAAGTCCATGGCAGCAGCCATTCCCAAAGAAGAAAAAAGCATTATATTAAACCAACAACGGTCTTCGCACAGGCCGTGTCTCATATATTCCATCTGACTGGTAGCTAAAATGGGAATCCTTGTCCCATAAAAGCAAGAATGAGTCAGGAAATTATATTTATATAGCAACGAATCAGCTTCATCAATAAAATCCTTACCCGATTGGGAGAAGAAATGTTCATGATATTTTTGATAGAACTCTGCACGTTTCTGATCAGGCAACGCTCCATTTTTTCTTCTATATGGCAGTATATATTCACAAAAATCATCAAACGAACACTCATGTGTGTATATATTATTATTCCAGGCTCTAAAAGCCAAATCTATTTCATGAATAATAAAATCAGCTTTTAAGACTTGCAAGTCGAAAATCTTTTCCTTATTAATCCCATAATATACTTTTTCGCCAAATTTCTCCCAGATACTGTCCACTTTTTCTCCCCATTCTACACTCGTTTCATACTGATAGATCCGGGATAAAGAATCATATTCCTGGGTGAACTTCCTGCAAGCAAACACTTCCGTAGAGTCCGGTCCCCAATATCCTATCATATTAGTAATCAGAAATTGAGCCGCTTTCTTCTTCAAAGGTTCATTCTCATAATGTTTCAGCAACTTTTCCCATTCGTGACTATTCTCTTTAGCATATGATAAAGCTTCCTTCAGCCTATTATCCGCACAGGAAACAGTAGCAAACAACAGTAAGCCGCTCCAACAGGTTACAATCAGATATCCGGAAAACTTTATCATCTTTCAATTATCTCTTTAAAAGTTTTTTTACCTCTTCTCTCATTTCTCTTATTGCAGTCGATTGCACTTTCGGCTCTTTGGTCAGTACTACCTCAACTGCTTGTCTCAATTTCTCCGGATGCCAATACTCCGGTTCCGCATAAAGCTTCGCTAACAAATAATACGGATAAATTCGTCCCGGGAGCCGGTGGGTAGACCGTATAAAATATTCTTCAGCTTTCTCATATTCTCCTGTAGCCTGATAATTCTTTCCTATTATATTCAGAATCATGGGATCACAACTATGCGTTATAGCCTCTTCCATTATTTCTGTAGAAGCATCATACTCTTTCAACTTATGCAAGCAATGACCGTATTCAAACAAAAATGTTCCCCGGTCATTTAATTTCGGATAAAGTTTCTCATAACTGTCTTTAGCAGACTGATAGGCACCTATATTATAAAGCATTTTGCAACTAGTCCACTCTTTACAAAACTCATACTGATTATATCTCCAGTAATAACTTCCCAACAACGCAATCATAATAATAAAAAGCAAAGTATATATTCGTGAAGATCCTACTACACAAGCTGCCAATAAAAAATAGAATGCTATGGCAAATCCCGGAATCTGCATCGGATAAGATGAAAAAGCAAAGACCAATACGGAGATGAGGCCGGCACATGCGCTTAGCCTTTTTTCTGTTATTCCTTTCCATAGGCAAAAGCTGATTACCAGCAATACAACTACCAAGAAAAAAACTCCGTAATCCACTCCTACCTGAAGATATTCATTAAAAGCATATTCCGGACTTCCAGCTACCAATTCTTCTTTATCCGAGTACTTTCCTCCTGCAAAATAATTCTCCTGAGCCATACCATAAGCAGAAGCAAAATTACCAATTCCATGTCCAAGGAGAGGCTCTTCAGCAATAGCCCTAACACTCATCTTCCAAAGCAGCAGTCGTCCGTTAGCCGAATCCGCTTTTAATTGAAAAAGGACATAACCAGTCATTATCAATACCATTCCCCCGGCGATAATGACCGGAAATACCCTTTTCCTATACTTTTCCATTATTCCCCGCAAACGATTTCCCCATGAAAAGTGCATACCATATACCCATACCCCTGAAACTAGAGCAGCCATCCATGCCGAGCGGCTCATACCAGCCGGCAATACGCAAAGAATCAGTAGCAATACCCCGGAAGTTCCATAATATTTACCTTGTTCTATCCATGTACGATTTCCAATCTTTTTCAAGCCCAGCCATTCATTCAAACAAACCGAAAAAACCATTGCCAAATATCCGGAGTAAGGCCCCGGATTATAAAAAGAACCAGTAAGCGTATATAATGAATGATTAGATATAGTCAAACCATATATTTGCCTCATGCCCCAAACAGCCTCCATTCCACCTAAGATAATAAGAGACCAGATCACTGATAAGTAAAATGCATTTCCTTTCTTGTCCAGACATACTGAGATCAGGCTACATCCTACAAAAACAATAGCCATACACCCTAGCCACAACTTCTGATAAGCCATTTCTCCTGGTGAAATATTATAAGAAGAAACAGTCACAGTACCCAAAACGGCAATGACTCCCAACAACATCAATGCATGAGCTATATGTTTCTTTTGTATGATCATTTTCTATCTTCCCTTCTTTATATAATCTTTTTCAAAATCCGTCCCCAGCGTATCTGATCAGTATACTTATCCTTTGAATTCCAGATACGGGTAGCTTTCCCAACTATATACTCTTCCGGCAACATACCCCAATATCTGGAATCTTGCGAATTAGCCATATTATCTCCTGAGACAAAATAGTAGTTCTTTTTGAAGCTGTATCGATCAATAATGCTATCCCCCAATAACACCTGTCCGTCTTTTAATACTATTTTCTTCTTCTGTTCCCAGGCTATCAGCTGTCTATATAAAATATAAGTAGTACGGTTCATCGTAATAAGCTGTCCTTTTTGCGGAATAGGTAACGGACCAAACTCCCGGATATTCCATCCCAGATTTTCATCATAAGGGAAGGTTCCCGTCACAATTCCTTGTTTTTCCGGATGCTGTAATCCCGCAAGATATTGCTGCGCACTGCTATCACCCAACTGTTCATTACATCCCCTCACTTTATAAATTCCCTCCCGAATTTCTAAAGTATCTCCTGGCAAAGCTATACAGCGCTTCACATAATATTGCATCACATTCATTCGGATACTGTCCCACCGAAACTCCTCATAAGGAAAATTGAATACTATCACATCATTCCTCTTCAAAGTTCCCAATGCAGGTAATCGATAGATATTCACATCCTTTTGTTCCAATGCAGCAAACACATCGAACAGCCTTGCCCCCATAATCATCTTGTTCACCAATATTCGGTCACCATCCTTTAATGTCGGTTCCATAGAGTCCGATGGAATCTTGAATGAAGTAAAACAGAATAATTGTCCCAGAAACATCAATCCCATCAAGCAACATACCACAAATGATATATCCAAAAGCCTGACTACTATTTTTTTTATATTTTGCTTTACGTTACCCATTATTTTGTCTCCATTGTACTAGTTTCTGATAAGCCTTCCATCCCAATACCCTTTTCACGCGTTCATCATTTTCGTTTAATAGTTCAGGAATAAAATCTGATTCATTTTGCATACATGACTCTAAGTAGCCAGCCCACTGCTGTAACAGCCCCCAATGCTTTTCCGCATAATCAAAATCGTTCTCCAATTCTACAATAGTTAAAGTCATCATCAACATATCGGCAGCGACCTCAATACTATGATCCTCCACACTCGACTGACGTCCCGATATAGGATAGGTTCCTATATCATAAGGAGGATAACTTTTTACCAAATCACTATTTTCACATGTTTCAAAAACAGAGTTCAATAATCCTTTCATCAAATCTACCCGCCCCCACAACAACAATGCAGGAAAACATTCGTAGGCTTCCCTTATATTACCCAAAGTATCTCCGAAACAATAGAACTTATTATCAGTATTCATCACAAGCCTGTGATTAGCCATAAAATTTCTATACACAGGCAGTATCTGTGCTAATTTTTTATATCCATTCCGAAACGCATTTTCTTTTAAGAGATCATCCGTCTCATCGCATTTGCTCTCTAAGGACCAACATTGATCCCCTACAAGCCTCATTATATCCTTTATTGTTTTCTCTCCCCCTTTATTCCAACAAGGATAGATATTCTCCCCCTCGTACTGCATAATTCTATCTTCTTCATAACCCAAAAGAAGTGCACCACAATCCGTTTGACCCTCACCGAATTTCTGGGAGAATACAGCATGTCCGCCCTCATAAGAATATTTTTTTCCTTCCGCCATCATATCCACAGAGAAACGGTCAAAAGACCATTCCATATCTACATCAAACAATATCTCAATATCAGGACATTCCCCTTCTTGGGGAACTACACGATATGTTATAAGCCCTACCGGACATCCCCTCATATCCGGCTCGTCCAATAAGCCAGGAGAGACAAAGTCAAGTTGTAATTCCACACTTCCGCACTGAAAAACATAATGAGTTTGAGTTGCTTGCACATTCATCTGTTTCAGAGTCGCCGTGTCCAGTTCACAATAGGTTTTATTTTCTACATACAATCCAAAATCCAATAATGCAAATCCTCCTCCTTTATTATGCCCAAAGGCAGCAATCACATTATCTCCGTTCTGTAATTGATCGACTATCTTGCCGGATAGTTGCCTGCATTCCAATTGCATAGATTGATTATCAATTTGTGGGATATGCTCTCCATTGCAGTAAAGATCGATCTGACCATCGCATATATATCGGACATACATTTTTCGTCCTTCCAAAGCCTCTTTATCATCAATGGTAATATGCCTGCGTACATAAATATTATTCGCTCCCCACAAAGTATGGACCGGATAATATATATTTTTTACGCCAAATGCACCAGTTCCATCCTGCCATTGCGAATCGTCATATCCTTGTTTTTCCCAACCCACTCCCGGATATAAATATGAATATTTACCACTCCATCCTTCACCGCTGTAAATGGATGCTATAGGAGCAATACGCAAGGAGTCACCGCCTATAAAACGATATGATTTTCCATTGACACGCAAAACACCGATCATGGGAAACTCTTTTCCTGTACGTAATCGCAAATATTGCTTATACAATGCCGTGCTGTCAGCCTCCATCGTAAAATCCGGTGAAAGTGTCATTAAGGTATGTTTTGCTACATAAACAGGTGGGAAAAGTGCTTTCTCCTTTTCAACATGATGACAAGCATATATCAGCAGGACAACACCTATTGGTATTATCCACAAGACTGTTTTCCGTATGATTCTATTTCTTACTTCCATGCCTGAGTACCATTTTCATAAACAAAAATCCGTTCATCCACCCCTCGGGTATGATTGCGCAATAGCAAAAGTACATCCTTAGAGATATTCCTATAAACGAGCGAATCGGTAGTTGCTATCATCATACCAGCAGATTTCCAGTCTCCATCACAATAAAAAAGTTCAAAGGTATCTCCGGGACGAATATAATTATCTCTGTTTCGTGGAGTGTAAACAATACGATCTACTTGTACTTCTTTTCCGGCATCCAGTCCAGTCCACCCTCCGGTTGGCTCGATATAATCAAAAGACGTCCATGTTTTGCCATCAAATGCATTGGTGTATTCATGACTTCCATCCTGCTGGCTGCACCCGGGAGTTCCCAGCACTTTCCCCTTCAAGGCAATAGTATCATTCGGTTCATAAAAGGCTATTTCTGCAACATTACAACTGGCATTTTCAGGACCTACATATCTGAGATAACGATATTTTTTATCAGACCAGCTTTTAACTACTGTTCTCAGACGATAAGGTTTACTTTGGATAAGAAACAGAGTATCTTTATCTGCAAAATCCGCCCTATTACTTCCCTCGAACACACCTCCTATCATCCTGTCTCTGAAAAGATTCTCCGTATCGATATTAGATTTGGCATACAATACCACATCTTGTTTTTCTCCACCAGCTGAATAATAATGGCTTTTATTCGTCCATCCATCCACTATAAAAGGATCAGTCACAAAATGCAATGACCCATTCTCATAAGTAGCTACCCTCATCATAGAGCTTTTCTTCAAGTTTCGGAATACCAGATTGTTTCTATCATATTCTGTCCAATCAACCGGAATCCAACTATCACGGCTACTAAGACATAAGTAGGCTATTTTTCCATCGCATTTTTCCTTATATATCTGTTCAGAAGGAATCTTCATCTCCTTCTTATAATATTGGGCATACCCATGAGTCACATCTTTAAACTTCGGTAGCCGCCAAAAAGGATATAATTCTTCCCCATAAATTGCCATTGATTCATATAGCTCCCTATTTACACTAAAAGTATATCGGTACATCTTAGCACTCATATCCATTGCATACCACCAACTCTTGCGAACCAATTGTAAAGGTTCCGGGAAATCCATTTTATAGTCTTCCCCATTTTTATCCCAGGTTACTAACCAGAAATGACCGGCACTCCCGGAACCGCTCATTGGGATAAAATCAATAGCACAAGGGATTCCTAAGGCTCTGAACAGATATACACAAAAATCTGTAACTTCCCGACAAGACCCTGATAAATATTGCACATATTCCGGTCCGATATGCCCAAAAGCAGTTGGAGTAACAGAAGTGAAAATATGTTCTTTGTTTGGTAATCGTTCGATCAAATAGCTAGCAGCAACTACCGGGTCTTCTTTATCCAAAGTATTAGACATCCTTAATGAATCCAATAATGAATTATATTTTTCATAATACATCTCACGCCAAGAGGCTAATGATTCATCGTCAATACGATAAGGAAGTATATACTCACAAAAATAGTCAAATGATATATTCTTTCCCCAAGGTTGTTCCTTCCAAACTTTAAATGCCCATTCTATATTACTGCATAAATAAGCTGAATCTATTTCCAATATATCACGTTTCCTAACCGTATTTCCGATAGGACCAAACACTTTTTTGATTGAATCTGAAATTAGTTGTGGTGACTTTCCCTTACTATTTTTCAGCCACATATAATATAGTTTATATTTCTCCAATTGTTCTCCACATGCATAAGAATAATATGGCATATTTTCTATTAAGAAACACGTAGCTTTATATTTCAGACTATCGGCAGTATCTCGTTGATAATAACGAAGCACCTTCTCTAGTTCCAAACGATTTTTATCCGCTACACGTAACGCTACTTCCAAAGAAGTTATAGACCGTTCTCTAGAAAAACTCCTGCTTACAATACCCCACCCTAACACGAATAGTAATAATATTATAATAGCATATCGAATATATTGCCAAAAATCTGCCATATATACCGTTTATATTATCTTATTCAGCATTTCCACTAATTTTCAATCTAAAAGGTGAATCCGTAGCATTACAATATATCGTTATCGTTTTATCAAAATGTTCCGGATGATCGGCTTTATATTTTACTTTGATATTTAAACTTCTACCTGATGGTACCGGTTCTTTAGAATATTCTACTGTAGTACAACCACATGATGTAATTATATTATTGACTACTAATGGATGTTCACCAATATTTTGTACTGTAAACACAACATTCTGCTCTTCTCGCCAATTAAAACGACCTAAAGAAATAGTTTGCTCCTTAGCTTGAGCCTCTGTTTTAGCAATACAATTTTCTCCATCATTAAAATTAGCTTCTTCACCTTGAATTATTTTCAAATAAAAATTTTTCATCTTTAAACTAAAAGTCGGATTACCAATAGCAATTACTTTATTCTGTTCATTTAATAAGAAAGTATGAAATTCAGCCTCTTTAGGAAAATTATTTAACATCGCAAAATGATTATAGCGATCAATACACACAGGAAGTGTAAATTTGTCCCGCTTTAAAAGTAAATATATTTCATTCACTTTATATGGTTGAAAAACAAATTGAAAACAGACATCATTCAGATATGTTGAATCTATTTCAGATACAAATTCCAACCATTTTTTTAGATTCAATTTACAACTAACACAGCCTATAGAGTCTATATATGTCACAATTCTATATCGACATTGAACAGAATCTAAATTTAGTGTATCACGCCCTTGTACTGTAAATTTCATACCTGGAGAATATATTATTTCACGCCCATCCCATTCCTGCAATAGTTTTAACATTCTCCCTTTCTTTGTGTTTGTACAAGACAAAAAAAGGAATACTACTATTATATACCAAATACGATACATACCTACTTTTCTAATAAATATTTTACTAATATTGCCTCTCCCTTATCCGCAAAAGCATATATTTCACTATCAGTATCTGAAACACAAAAGTTCATAATTGGAAAATCCAATTCATATTTGCAAACAGGTTTTCCTTCCCATGTCATTTGATAAATGATGCTTCCATTGAAGGCTTTCACATTGTATTCTTCAAAACTTTTCCCAGAATAGAGTAAATAAATATATTTATCAGTAGCATAAACACTTACGAAAGCGATCTTATTATGAGCACTCATAGGTGCTCCCCTAACAGTTCCTGTATCTTCAGTCCGATAATCCGGATATCCTCCCAACCATTTATATGTTTCCTCTATTTTATCTTTTTTTATTGAATACAGAAAAAATATAGGAGCAGAACGAATTGCAAAAACAAAATTATCCAATGAAGGATTGGAACACATCGTACCTTGGTAAGCCATTCCACGTAAACGATTATCAATGTTTTTTTCTCTACTGTCTTTATAAGGATATTCAAAAAACAATTTGCTTCCAATACTATCTCCTGTAAGACTAAGCATATTTTTTTCATAAAATCCAACGCCCAAATTTGTACCATATTTTGTAACATACAAATTTACACTATTCAAACTATCTTCAGCTATTAAAGGAAATTCAACATTACCCTTTTTAATTTGATGGATATTCATTTCCAATAAAGCATGTTTATAGACATCATATACTCCAATAAGAGAATCATCGCATAATCTACTCATAGAAAATACTTGAAGAAATTCATTTGGTCCCTCACCTTTTCTGCCAAAACGATAAATAGAATTAGTATCATCTCTTAAGTCTATCAATGTAAAAAGACTATCACCAAGATCATCATAAACCAAAAGGGAAGAATCAATATAATTAATATAATACGGTCTTCCCAGCAACAGTTCTTTTTTTAGGAATTCAATAGAACTTATTTTTTGAATTCTTTGAAAAGTTGCATCAAAATCCCGAACAGCATCACCTTTATCACAAGAAGTTATAAGAAATAGCACAACAATAATAAGTATCTTATTCATAGAATAATAATTTAAAAGTTAACAAATAACCATATTCAATTAATATATTGACTCTCCTCTTTATTTAATAAAGAGAAGAGTCATTTTAAGTCATTTATTTTTAAACAAGTCAAAAATACTGTCGATATCCTTTTATGAAAAAACCACCTGGTTCTGTAAAACAAATATCTTTTGTAACTATACAAAATGGACCTACTGAAATTTCCGGATCAGCCATTGCGTCTATATTTTCCAATACCAAATCGTTTGCATTCATATCTTTGATATTATTTATCCATGCACCGCAGCACACAATAAATGCAATAATAACTAATATTTTCTTCTTCATTTTATCTATTATTATATTACAAACTATCCTCTATGATGATAATATCCTCTACAACCGCCCCATCCCCAATCTAGACAAATTGTTCCCATGACAAGATAGCAATCAGTGCAATCCATATCAACCTCATCTAGTGCCATTGCTTCAATATTTGCTAATATCAAATCAGACATTGCATTTGACTTTTTATCCGCATAAAATCCATAACTAACAATTATCGCAAATGCGACTACTAATACATACTTTGATATTTTTTTCATATTTATTCCTTTCAAAGTTTAACATCAAGTTGTAAAATGAGAGTATCAAATACTCATTGAATCAGAACTAATTTTATTTGTTCTAATACTAATTCTGTGATTAAAATACTATCTTTGCCCTACCTCCTTTCTTACAAGATTAAGGAACAGATTATGCGCAAGTAAAATCCGGCAAAATTAAACGCCCCCATAACCTTACTCCTTCAAATTATATCAATAATCTCCTATTCAGCCATACTGCAATTTCACAATTGGCTGATCATTATTTATATCCGTTGTTATAATTGTTTTAGTAGCTTCATCTACCCATATACCATATATGTAATGATCAAGTATATATTTACATAGAGGTTCTCCTTTCAAACTAAATACATAGATAAACTTTCCACCATCCGGAAGATGACCATTTTGCTTTGCAATTTCTTTAAAAGTAGTTCCATGAAACACCGCATAAATAGCACTATCAGTTACTTGTACATCACTAAATCCCATAATTCCTGTTGGTATTCCATACCCATCAGATATTTTAAATTCAGGCTCTCCATTCTCACCAATACGAACAACAGATGTACTATCTTTCAAATTATACACTTCAAGTACTTCACCGAGTTGAGTCACCATTGCCAATACACCGTTATGGGGATTATAATCAAGAAAACTACGCCATGCTTGTGCTAAAGCCGGTCGAGCATTTTGCAACGCCTTCTTCTTTACTGTTGGAATAGTACCAATCTTGTTAATTAACCGTCCATCGCGATTGATCAAACAGATACGGTTTTCACCCGAATAATCTGGAATTATAAAAGAGGTGTCATTATATATAGCAAAGTCAAGCGGTCTTAAAATATCTTCACCCAATGTTACCGCTTCATCGCGGAGCAGTGAATCACTGGATGAAGAAAAACCTAACCGTGTTAATTCTCTTTTATTAGCATCTAATGTCCATACTTGATGATTGTAGAAACGGACATTCTCTATTGATAGCATTTCTGTAGGTGAATCACCACGTCTCCCCAAAGAAGACAAATAGCGGAAACTAGGATATTGGAACAAATGAGCATAATAATCAATACCATGCAAATCCATTACAATGGCTTTATCTCCTTCAACTCGTATCCGGAATGGACAACGAAATAAGGCAGTATCAAGCTCTATCACCTCTCCTTTTAGCTCCTTCTCTTGTGGAAATTCAGAATAAGGAAATACATTCTCTGTATATTCCATATTTTTTGTACCACAAGAGATGCAGATAAAGAGAAGAAGAAAGCTAATAAAGATCTTCAAGACTATATCCTCCAAAAATGTATTCGACCTTATCATGAGATACAGGGCAATCTAAAGTACCCGTCCCATAACATCGCCCCTGTTGCGCATGTTCGCCAGCAGCTAATGCTTCTATATTATATAAAAGCAATTCACTCTGCACATTTTTATGAGATGAAAAGTATTTAGCAGATAAAACTGCTACTACACATAAGAGAAGGAAAATTATTTTTTTCATACCACTTTTGTTTTAAAGATTAATTATGTGAGCAAAAGTAGCAATGAAACATTAGATATTCAAAGAATATCGCTAACCAATCCTAACCTAGGATTATTTTTTATTTCCCAAAATCAAGCTATAATCCAAAAAGTGCCATTTCATCGACATTTTTTACTATTTCATTTAACAGGAGGCTTCTCTGGAATAATTAGCTGATATGTACCATTTTTATTTATTATACTAAATGAAGTATCTATTTTTTTGAGCAATGAACGCAAGCGTCCAATCGCTGAATGCATTCGTTCACCATACCCTGAATAATTAGGCCATAATTTCTCCTTGATAAAATCTTCCTCTAAAATGTATCCATTATCTTTTTGATTAATAAACAACTCCAAAAGTAAGCTAGTTTGAGCCTGAATATTTTGCTTAATTCCATCTACCTCTATCAAATTTTGATCTGCATAAAATATTATATTTTCTCGCAATAGATAGGAACGCAAAGGAATATTCTCCACTCTCTGTACTTCTTTAATTACCTGTATTTCTACAGGAACTTCCTTTATAATTTCTACAGAAACCTCTTTAACAATTTCCACAGGTACTTCTTTAACAATCTCCACTCTATCTTTGGTACGTAATAATTGTATTTTGTGGCTGATAATAATGAAAGACTTATAAAATCCGTACCCTAAAACTACATATAAAAATAAGTATAACAGCATTTCCCTATATATCATACTCCACATAGTATAATTTAAATACCCCATTACCTCAATCTCATAACCATAACCTATATAAAATATAAAAACCAAATTTGAAGTATTACACCATTCACTCTGATATGTATTTGAAGATCTTACATTACCATCTTTAGTTGTTAAAGAAATACATAAAGCCGATTTAAAGGAAATACCTGATATCAGTAACTGTTCTCTCCATTTAGCATTCAAAGAGTCTGGAACAAGCGGTTTTTTCCCAAATGCAATTGAATGTAAAGAACGTACATTAGCATCATTATTTATATTCTTATGTTTTTTCTCAAAATCAATTTGATACGAATACCTCCCTGACTCATCTTCCCAATAAACAGTATCTGGTGTTTCAGAGACTACATTTCCTAAGTTTAAATAAACTGAAAAATTTCCTTTCAGTTGTCTATCTTTTAATTCTCGGTTCACTGCCTCAACAAAAGTCTTTTTTGCTTTCTCCTTAAGTTCGGCTACTTTGGATTTATAAGTATATCTACAAGCGAAGAAGAATACAATTCCTCCAATGCAAGCTATAATAGATAACAGAATTATGCTTTTAGGTCTCATTTTGTTTTAATTTATGTTGTTTTACAACACAAAGATAACATATTTCATACCATTTGAAACATTTTCGTTTAAAAGATATAATTCATTCTACTAAATTAAGTACAAAAGTGGTATTATAGTCAAATAAATGTCCATAATATAAATAATACCGTATCATTATCTTTGGTCCTTTAGGTCATGATTGTTTGAATATTTCTCAATTCAACAGGCTTAAAAATGCATTTTTATAAATACCTGATTATAAGCCTTATACAAATTATCATTTTTCCTTTAAAACCAAAGGGGCGTTCCTTTAAAACCAAGACCCCGTTTCTTTAAAACCAACGGGCCTTTGGTTTTAAAGAAACGAACCATATTAAAGCCAAAAGAATAAATTTGTTAACAATATTCAACATCCGATAAGTATAAAACTAAACTAGATACTTTATTAACATTATTCGATTTGCATAATTCTATTCAAATAACTACCTTTACGGAAAATTGAAACAGGTATGGCAAAAGAAATTAACCCATTTATAGTAACTGGAAAAATAGAACCCGAGTACTTCTGCGATCGCGTGAAAGAATCAGAGAGACTGGTTAAATCATTAACCAATGGCAATAACCTTGTCATTATCTCACCCAGAAGAATGGGTAAAACGGGACTAATCCGTTTCTGTTATGAGAAACCTGAAATAAAAGAAGAATATTATACTTTCTTCATTGACATACTCCATACATCAAGCTTAAGAGAATTCACTTATCTGCTTGGCAAAGAAATTTATGAAACACTATTGCCCCGCAGTAAGAAAATGGCGAGCCTGTTTATCCAGACACTTAAATCAATCAATGGTAAATTCGGATTTGACCCGCTGACCAATCTACCTACTTTCAATCTGGAACTGGGGGATATTGATCGACCCGAATATACACTGGAAGAAATATTTCAATGTCTGATAGCAGCAGACAAACCTTGTATCGTTGCCATCGACGAGTTTCAACAAATTGCTAAATATCCCGAGAAAAATATAGAAGCATTACTACGCACACACATACAGAAAATAGAAAACAGCAACTTCATCTTTGCCGGAAGTGAACGGCACATGATGCAGGAAATGTTTCTATCTTCATCCCGTCCATTCTACCACAGTGCCGATATTTTGGAACTGAAAGCCATTGCACCGGAAATCTATATACCATTTATCGCAGACCATTTCCAAAAAAGAAAACGGCATATTGAAATCGAAAATATAGAAAAAGTATATCGGCTATTCAAAGGACATACTTTTTATATTCAAAAAACATTCAATGAAGCTTTTGCAGATACACCGAAAGGGAAAGAATGTACACTGGAAATTATCAAAACAGCTATAGATAACCTTATTGCATATAATGATACAATCTTTCGGGAAATCTTATCTAATATTCCCGAAAAGCAGAAGGAATTGCTTTATGCCATTGCCAAAGTAGGTGAAGCAGAAAACGTCACATCAGCGAAATTTATCAAACGATACAGTCTGACATCCGCAAGCTCTGTACAGTCCGCAACTAAAAAACTGCTTGAAAAAGATATTATTACAGAAATCAGTAAGGTATACTCAGTTACCGACAAGTTCTTTGCCATGTGGATCAATACTATTTATGGCAATAAATATACCCTTTAGTAAAGATGCAACTAAAATTACCATCAAATAAATTATAAAGTTAACACAATATATGGTAATTACCGAATGCCAATTATATTATTATGTTCTCACTATAAATATTTTAGCCCTATTTCTCTTCAATATCCTTGTTTTTCAAAACACATACGTTATCTTTGTAGTTATAGTACAAAACAAAATGAAGCAAAACAAAATGAAATCTAAAAACATCATTCTATTATTTACTTTGGCACTGCCATTGTTCAGTTGTAGTGAATCACAAAAAAGAGTATCCTTTAGCGAAAGCACAACTGCTAAATCTACCGCTTTGAAGGAAGCCTTTATCTCCATTCCAATGGATATAAAAAAGAAAGGAGATATCTTATATGCCGGTGATTTTAAAGGAGACAGCCTTTTATACTGCTATAGTCTTAGTGAACAACGCTTTGTAAATCAAATGCTACCACAAGGACAAGGACCTGATGAATTTTTAAGCCCTGTCGAATTCTTTCTGTCTGATTCGTCTGCCTTCATACACAATCGATGGCACTTCACAGCGCAAAACTATATATTCAACACGAAAGACTTTTCCATCCAGCGACAAGGAGAGTTGATACACCTGCCCATGAGCATTGACAGAGTCTATCCGATAAGCGAATCACGCTTTATAGCGTCCGGCGTTTTTGAAGATTGCAGATTCCTTATTTTAGATAATGACGGCAATGTTATATCCAAATCTGGCGACTTCCCGAACTATCAAAGTGGAGAAGAAAACATACCCAATACGGCTAAAGGTATGTTTCATCAATCACAATTCGGTTACAACACCGACCGAAAACGTCTGGCATGTGCTACCAGTAATGTACTTGAGCTATGGGACTATAAGCCGGAAACATTAACGCTCCATAAAAGACTATTGTTAGCACCCTATCATTATCAGTTCAATTCAAGCCCAAACGGTGTGTATGCGGAAAGTGATAATCCTGATGCCGAACTGGGAGCACGAGGCATTGCCGTTTCCAATAACTATGTTTATGTACTATATAACCCAAACACCAATCGGATGCACGAAGAACAAAAAGAAACTCTAAACAGCGAGATTTGGGTTTTCGACTGGGAAGGAAAACCGATACGTAAAATTTTGACAGATACTCATATAGAATGCTTCTGTGTAGATGAAACCGATACTTCATTTTATTGTGTAATGACTGCACCGGACTATTGTATTGGGATAGTGTCACCATCCCATTAACATAGTGACAGTATGTGCCAAGGATAGTGTCACTATCCCGAGCACATACTGTCACTATAACAAATCGAATATTTTGAGCTATTCTTATCCTAGTCCGCCCGCTGTGTAGGCAGCGTAAACTCCTGAGAATCACAGACTACCCCATTCTCATCGGACACCGCTACGCGGAAAGTCACTTCACCATCTTTCAGCTTACTTCCGGCATAGACCGTAGCCGTATAGCGGATACCCTCACCCGGAAGAATTTCTTCTATCATTACAGTAGGAGAAATGCCGATATGTTTCACTTTCCCGACCGTCTCTACAATAGGAACCACGTCATAAACCGGATTTCGTCCTTCATTCATGATTTCAAAGATGATCTTGCTGCTTTCTCCCCCGTCTATCGCATGATTGCGGTTATCGTCAATAAAGCGAATCTTGCGCAGTTTCAACTGAGTCAGTTGCTGCTGAGTCTGCGTCCGAGGTTTAAACTTAGAGTGAGACTGCCCTTGTCTGACTTCCGGAACGTAAGCATATTCCTCTATTGGGTCCGGCTTCGGAGCAGTCAGCGCATTCCCTATCGCTGCACCGGCAATGGTGCCAACAATATTTCCAATGGCAGAGCCGCGATATCCGCCCCTCCAGCCACGATTATTATCTCCGATAAGTCCGCCTATCGAACTTCCCAGACTTCCCCCAATTGCAGCACCACCTACAATTGCTCCGGGATTTCCCATACGTCCCGATGCACATCCGCTCAATATCAGAGCAGAAAGCAGAATTACAGTTAGTTGTTTCCTCATGATCATCTCTAATTTTACTATGATTACTCTATCACTTTAAAACGTGCAAAACGCAACAATAGTTGCTTGTCCCCTGCATTTTTAAAATGAATCGTTGCTTTTGCATTATCACCCGTTCCTTCTACCCTGATCACTTCGCCCAAGCCGAAACGTTCATGTTCTATCATCTGCCCCGCCTGCACTCCTGTTACAGATGCCGAACCGGCTGAAGCCGACCGTGTACTGCTTCCACTCACCGCACTGACCTTCTTCAAATTCTTCGGCACACTGGGCGCAATCACCTGAGTCTTCGGACGTTCACGATCGGAATATTTAGTACCATAAGGCATTCGTGTAGGAGATGCCGTACGCGTAAATCCACCTTCGATCTCCCTGCGGAAACGCCCCGCACCTTCGTCTACCGACCGACTGACTCCCGCCTCATGCGGCAACCGCAAATAATTCACATCGATATCGCGCAAGAAACGGCTGGGACTTCCAAACTCCATCTTTCCATAACGGAAACGGGTCTTGGCAAAAGAAATATAACAATGTTCTTCGGCACGGGTAATGGCCACGTAGAACAAACGGCGCTCTTCTTCCAGAGCACGCGGAGAATCGCCCACCATGCCACTGGGGAAAAGGTTTTCTTCCAGTCCCACTACGAATACGTTTTTAAACTCCAGCCCCTTGGCCGAATGAACGGTCATCAACGTTATCTTTTCTCCATCATCCGCTTTGTCCGAATCCTGATCAGTAAGCAAGGCAATCTCCGAAAGGAAATCTGTCAGAGAAATATTCGGATTGCCTTCTTCCTGCCGCAAAGCGCAGAAATCGTTCATACCATTCACCAATTCCTCAATGTTTTCCTTGCGGCTCAGATTCTCCGGCGAAGTATCCTGACAGACATCATTGATGATGCCGGACCGGCGGATAATATCCGTTCCTATCTCATACGCGCTCTTGTCTGCCTGATCGGTCATAAAGCCTTCTATCAGTTCACGGAAACCTTGCAGTTTGGTATGCGTACCTTTATTAATGTTCAGCCCGTAGTTCAATGGCTCGCAAAGCGCCGCCCAAAGACTGACACCATTTTCAGTGGCTGCGGAGATGATTTTTCCAACCGTCGTATCACCGATGCCACGGGCAGGATAATTAATGATTCGCTTGAATGCTTCTTCATCATTCGGGTTCACTACCAAGCGGAAGTAAGCAATAACGTCCTTAATCTCCTTACGCTGGTAGAATGAAAGTCCGCCATAGATTTTATAGGGCATACTCCGTTTCCGAAGAGCCTCCTCGAAAACACGGCTCTGCGCATTCGTACGGTATAATATGGCAAAATCGGCATAGCCGTAACTATGTTCCCGACGCAGTTCAGCTATCTTATTGGCTACGATATCCCCTTCTTCCACATCACTGTAAGCCTGAAACACGCCAATCGGTTCGCCCCGTTCTTTTTCAGAGAATACTTCTTTCCGAATCTGACGTTCATTCTTTTCGATCAGACTATTGGCAGCACAGACAATGGTTTGCGTAGAACGATAATTCTGCTCCAGTTTAAAGACTTTCGTATTGGGATAAACCTTCGTGAAATAAAGGATATTATCAATATCCGCTCCACGGAAAGAGTAGATGCTCTGCGCATCATCGCCTACCACACAAACACGCTGATTTTCTTTCGTCAACTGGAGTACGATGCTATGCTGGGCATAATTCGTATCCTGATACTCGTCCACCAGCACATAACGGAACTGCTCCCTATAACGGGCCAGCACTTCCGGAAAGTCGCGGAACAGAATATACGTATACACCAGCAGATCATCAAAATCCATAGCTCCCGCCTGACGGCATCTTTCCCAGTAACGGGTATATATTTCACGGACAGCGGGCACTTTGGCTGCCATATCTCCTTCATACGCTTCTTTGTTGGCAGCATATCCCGTAGGAGAAACCAAATGGTTTTTGGCACTCGAAATGCGGGCCTGCACCATCCCCGGCTTATATGTCTTTTCGTCCAGTCCCATCTCCTTGATGATGGAACGGATCAGACTTTTACTATCCGCCGAATCATAAATGGTAAATTGGGAAGTGAATCCGATATACTTTGCTTCGGCACGGAGAATGCGGGAAAAGACGGAATGGAAGGTACCCATCCACAAATAACGTGCCCGCTCCATGCCCACCTGACGGGCTATACGTTCTTTCATCTCACGCGCCGCCTTATTGGTAAAGGTCAGTGCGAGGATGTTCCACGGTTGATAGCCGTTTTCCAGCAGATAGGCAATTTTATAAGTCAACACACGTGTCTTTCCCGAACCTGCACCGGCTATCACCAGCGAAGGCCCGTCGTTATAAGTCACTGCTGCACACTGACTCTCATTTAATTCCTCTATATAGTTGGTATTCATAACAGCATTATAAAAACAATGAGGATTTTTAACAAACCCTTGACGTTCAAATTTGTTTCAATACGACAAAAGTATAACATTCATTTGACAATGAAGATATTTTTATGATTTTTCATCACTAACTATTTAACCTAATCACTCAAAGCAATGAAAAAGAGTATATTTTTATCATTTATTTTATGTTTGTGCCTTATTGCCTGCATACCACAGCAAGCAATGGCTCAAAAGCAAAGCCGCATGGAAAAGCTGCTAAGGTATCTGAACGACAATGACGCCGACAAATGGCAGAAGAACAGGGAAAAACTGGATGACGAGACAAAGGCGTACTATGCCGAAGATTTATCATTGATGGACGTCCTCAACGACCTGTGGAACGGACAGAGCGAACAGGCAGCCACCCTCTACTTCGGCTGCTACGAGAAAGCCGCCCAAAGCAACTTCCCCGGTATCTGTGAAGGGGAAAAGATTCCGCTTTCTCAGATACGGGACAAGGCGGACCAGTCCATTATCAACCTGCTGGAGGCCTCGAAAGATAAAATTCCTTTCAGCCGGGCACTGCTGGACAGCATTCACGCCACCGAATATCCGGTTGACTCCGCCATGCTGCAACGGCTGCAGAACATCCGCGAGGTGGCACTGCTGGAAGGAATGCTCAAAGCCCCCACTCCCATCATTTACCAGACTTACGTCAAGGAGTATCCCAACGGCAAATTTATCGCACAAGTCAACGCCTCCGAAAACGTACGGCTCTACCAACTGGTGAAGACGGCCCCGACTCCTGCAAACTTCAAAGCCTTCTTTGAAGACCCCGAAATGCAGAAGTATTATCAAGACAGAGGTCCGCGCCCCTATCTTGCCGAGGTCCGTACCTTATACGATGATTTCCTGTTCCAACGTATCGACAGCCTGAAAAAAGAAGGAAATGCCACCGCCATCCGGCAGATTATCGATGATTATAAGAACACACCTTATCTGTCCACCGGTGCACGGACTCACCTGAACGATCTTGAATATCTCAGTGAAAAGGCAGACTTCGAGCTTCTGAAACCGGCAATAGTCAACTCCGAATCGCTCGGTCTATTGCAGGAATTCCTCAAAACACACAAGTATAAGGAATTTCGTGACCAGGCAAAGAATTTGCGTGCTCCATTTATCCTGCAAGCCATTGTTTCCACTCCGACTACCGTGAAATATTACACTCAAGGACGATTGATAAAGTGCTGCGAAACCGACAGCACCGGCAATATTACGACCAGCTACACCTACAATGACAAGGGGCAGCTTACCACCACATTATCCGTGACCGAAAAGAACGGGCAACCCATCAACGAAGTGCAAACCAGCAGGCTGTACGACCCGCAAGGCCACTGCATCTTCGAAGTGAAAACAAACCCGAAAACCAAAACGGACTTCTACCGCCGTGCACGCCGCATCAGTATCGACGGAAGCATCGAAAGCGATTCCCTAAAATACATGGACGGCAGATATACCGTCAGCAGCTACAACAAGCAGGGATTACTGACGGAAACCAAAGAGTACAACAAGAACGGGGAAATGGAGGGATATACAGTCAACAAATACGACGACAAAGGCAGAATGACCGAATCTCAGCATCAGAATATGCTCTTTGTCAATTCGCCCAACCAGATTCTCTCGCAAAAAGAATTGTATGAATATGATAAATACGGATACCTCACCCGCATCGTCTACCAACGTATCTTCGGCAACAGCCAGAAGACGTCCGGCTGCCTGACTTGCCTGTACGACGAGTACGGAAACCGGATTGATGGTGACTCCTATTACGAATATGACAATACGGGGCAATGGATATGCCGCACCAGCTATGACAACCCGCAGCAAGTGGAACGTATACAGTACATTTATAAATAAAAATAAAATACCGTGAACCTTTTGCGAACTATGGCTGTTATTATAGTATAACAAAACCATTTAAAGTTTTGACAATATGAATACTATATTAATGTCTTTAATAATTATGACCATGACTTACGAAATGCCTAAACTTCCTTACGCAAACAATGCGCTGGAACCTGTAATCAGTCAGCAAACGATAGATTTCCATTACGGAAAACATCTGCAAACATATGTAAATAATCTGAATAGCCTTGTGCCCGGAACAGAATATGAAGGCAAAACGGTAGAAGAAATCGTTGCCACCGCTCCCGATGGAGCTATCTTCAACAACGCCGGCCAAGTGTTGAATCACAATTTATATTTCCTCCAATTCGCTCCGAAACCTTCGAAAAAGGAACCGGCAGGCAAACTGGGAGAAGCCATCAAACGTGATTTCGGCAGCTTTGAAAACTTCAAGAAGGAGTTCAATGCAGCAGCAGTCGGATTGTTCGGTTCAGGATGGGCTTGGCTGTCAGTAGACAAGAACGGTAAACTGCATATCACCAAAGAAGGAAACGGCAGTAACCCCGTACGCGCCGGACTGAAACCACTTCTGGGTTTTGACGTGTGGGAACACTCCTACTATCTGGACTACCAGAACCGCCGTGCCGACCACGTAAACGCCCTGTGGAACATCATCGACTGGGATGTGGTAGAAAAACGAATGTAACCGGACTCATTAAAATTAAGCTAAACTATACTATTGAAAAGGTCGTTGTGGATTTCACAGCGGCCTTTTTTCTACAACAAAAAACCTAAGCTTTCTATTGTATTTCAAAGGCATAAATTGTATTTTTGCAATAGCCGAAAATCAAAACAGACAATTATGACACTTCAACAAAAAAATAAAGAATGGCGCATTTTCTTTGTTGCCTTCTTCCTTTTGCTCTCTTTCATCAGTAACGCGGCTACCCCGGAAGAATTGGAAGAGGAGATACTTTTCGTGACGTCCTATAATTCCGATACTAAATATACCTACGATAATATCAACACGTTCGTAGAAACGTACCGCCAACTGGGTGGCAAGTATTCCACCATCGTAGAAAACATGAATGTTACCGACCTCAATCAATCCAGAAAATGGAAAAAAAGACTTACCAACATTCTGGACAAACACCCGAACGCCAAGCTGGTCATCCTGCTGGGTGGCGAAGCGTGGAGCAGTTTCCTGCACCTCGAAGACGAGAAGTACAGACAACTGCCCGTATTTTGCGCTATGGCATCGCGCAACGGCATCCGTATTCCGGAAGACTCTATTGATATACAGACCTACGAACCTCAGAGCATCGACTTAACGGAAAGAATGAACAAATACAATATAATATACTGTAACACATACGAATATGATATCGATAAGGACATAGAAATGATGCGAAGCTTTTATCCGGATATGGAGCATTTAGTGTTCATCTCGGACAACACCTACAACGGACTTGCCGAACAAGCGTGGGTAAAAAAGAATATGAAACGCTATCCGGAAATATCGACGACCTATATTGACGGCCGTATCCACACCCTTGATGCTGCCGTCAAACAACTACGCGATATCCCCAAAAATTCGGTTGCACTACTGGGTATCTGGAGAATTGACAATCGGGGCATAACGTATATGAACAACTCTGTATATGCTTTCTCCAAAGCGAATCCAGAGTTGCCTGTTTTCAGCCTGACTGCTACTGCCATCGGTTATTGGGCAATTGGAGGGTATATCCCCCAGTACGACGGAATAGGGAGAAGCATGGGAGAACAGGCTTATCAATTTCTGGACAAGGGGAAAAACAATGTCAGCCACATTCATTTGTTGCCCAACAGATACAAATTTGATGCCAACAAACTGCATGAATGGGGATTTCAGGACAAGAAACTACCTTTCAATTCACTTATCATCAACCAACAGGTGCCTTTCTTTCAGGCATATCGGACGGAAGTGCAATTCATCCTGTTTACCTTCCTTGTACTGATAGGCGGACTGTTTATCTCACTGTATTATTATTACCGGACAAAAATCTTAAAGAATCACCTTGAGAAGACTACAGCCCAATTAAGGGAAGATAAAAAGAAACTGGAATTATCGGAAATTGCGCTACGTCATGCCAAAGAGCGTGCCGAAGAAGCCAATCAACTGAAAAGTGCCTTCGTATCAAATATGAGCCACGAAATACGGACACCGCTGAACGCTATTGTCGGCTTTTCCAGCCTGCTGATCGATACCGTGGAAGCAACGGATGAGCAGAAGGAATATGCGGATATCATCCAGACTAATTCCGAATTGTTATTGCAACTGATTAGTGATGTACTGGATGTATCACGCTTGGAATCAGGAAAATTGCTATTCAAGTATGAATGGTGCGAACTGGTAAATCATTGCCAGAACATGATCACACTGACCAGAAAGAACCGGACAAGAGATATAGATGTCAGGCTTCAGATGCCGAAAGAGCCTTATATGCTCTATACCGACCCGCTACGTTTGCAGCAGGTGATCATCAACTTACTGAACAATGCGCTGAAGTTTACTCCCGACGGCGGAAGTATCACGCTGGATTATGAAATAGACGAAGAAGACCAGTGTATGCTGTTCTCTGTGACCGATACAGGCGCGGGCATCCCCGAAGACAAGCAGGAACTGGTATTCCAGCGTTTTGAGAAGCTCAACGAATTTGTGCAGGGAACAGGCTTGGGACTGGCAATCTGCAAACTGACCATACAACGCATGGGAGGCGATATCTGGATTGACAAGAATTATAAGAACGGAGCACGGTTTGTCTTTTCTCATCCTATCAAAAAGCGGGAATCGGAAGAAAAATGAAAAAAAACCGGATAATTTGATGAATCTTTGTTTCTTTTTCGCTTACTTTGCTCCCGTAAAGACAAAGGGGTGCCCCCAAAGAGGGGCTGAGATTATACCCTAGGAACCTGAGGCAGTTAGCACTGACGTAGGGATTGTGTTTCTTTCTTATCGCCTTTCTATATAAGCACGCTCTTTGTATTTACTTTCAACTTATTAATACTGATAGGACAATGAAAGTACAAGTTAACAACAAAGAGGTGGAAATGACTCCTGCTTCTACCCTTACACAACTGGCTGCCCAACTGGAACTTCCGGTACAAGGCATCGCTATTGCCGTAAACAACAAAATGATTCCACGTTCCGAATGGGAGAAATTCGCGTTACAGGAGAATGATAACCTCGTGGTCATCAAAGCGGCTTGTGGAGGGTAAAAGTATGGTAAGTCTACAATTTATCACCCACCAGACCGATCGGTATACTTATTTCGAATCGGCACTCATGGCACTTGAAGGAGGATGTAAGTGGATTCAGCTACGCATGAAGGAAGCTCCGTGTGAAGAGGTGGAAGCTGTTGCCCTCCAACTAAAGCCGCTCTGCAAAGAAAAAGAAGCGATCTTACTTCTGGATGACCACGTCGAACTTGCCAAAAAGCTGGAAGTGGACGGAGTGCATCTGGGCAAAAAAGACATGCCGATAGATCAGGCACGACAATTACTTGGAGAAGCATTTATTATCGGAGGTACGGCAAATACATTCGAAGATGTCGTACAGCACTACCGTGCCGGAGCAGATTACCTCGGCATCGGTCCTTTCCGGTTTACCACTACAAAGAAAAACCTGAGTCCTGTTCTGGGACTGGAAGGTTATGCCGCTATTTTATCTCAGATGAAGGAAGCGAATATCGAACTGCCGGTAGTAGCCATCGGAGGAATCACCCGTGAGGATATACCCGCCATACTCGAAACCGGAGTGAACGGAATCGCGCTTTCCGGAACGATTCTTCGGGCGGAGGATCCGGCAGCGGAAACACGAAAGATTTTGAACATGAAACGTATAATCAAATAAACTTATTGAAAAGTGGAAAAGTTAGTAATTGCAGGCCGTGAGTTCGACTCCCGCCTTTTTCTGGGTACAGGAAAATTCAATTCCAATGAAGTTATGGAACAAGCCATTCTGGCATCGGGCACTGAAATGGTAACCGTAGCCATGAAGCGCATCGACATGGATGACAAAGAAGACGACATGCTGAAACATATTATTCATCCGAATATCCAGTTGCTACCCAACACATCGGGAGTACGCGATGCGGAAGAAGCTGTTTTCGCCGCACAGATGGCACGTGAAGCTTTTGGTACCAACTGGCTGAAACTGGAAATCCATCCGGATCCGCGCTATCTGCTCCCCGACTCTATCGAAACCCTAAAGGCTACAGAACAGCTTGTTAAACTGGGCTTTATCGTATTACCCTATTGCCAAGCCGACCCTGTGCTCTGCAAACGACTGGAAGAAGCCGGTGCCGCTACCGTAATGCCGCTGGGTGCTCCCATCGGAACTAACAAAGGACTGCAAACCAAAGAATTCCTGCAGATTATTATCGAACAGGCCGGTATCCCCGTTGTCGTAGATGCCGGAATCGGTGCACCGAGCCATGCTGCCGAAGCAATGGAACTGGGTGCGTCTGCCGTACTGGTAAATACCGCCATCGCCGTAGCAGGCAATCCGGTAGAAATGGCGTTGGCCTTCAAAGCCGCCACCGAAGCCGGAAGACGGGCATACGAAGCAGGACTGGGTCTGCAGGCTGATAACTTTATAGCAGAAGCAAGTTCACCTTTAACTGCATTTTTGGAATAAGTAATAGGTGATAAGTAATAGGTAATAAGTAGGGAGTAGTGTTTGTTTCACTATTCTTAATAATACGATAATAAAATTCTATGGAACAAAAAATAAAATTTTCCCGTTCTCAGAAAGTGTATCTGCCGGGTAAACTCTATCCGAACATCCGTGTAGCCATGCGGAAAGTTGAACAAGTGCCCAGCATCAGCTTCGAAGGCGAAGAAAAGATAGCTACTCCGAATCCGGAAGTATACGTATATGACACCAGCGGTCCGTTCAGTGACTCGTCAATGAGCATTGATCTTAAGAAAGGACTTCCCCGCTTACGGGAAGAATGGATTGTGGGACGCGGTGACGTAGAGCAACTCACCGAAATCACTTCGGAATACGGACAAATGAGACGTGATGACAAAAGTCTGGATCATCTCCGCTTTGAACACATCGCTCTTCCCTATCGTGCCAAAAAGGGAGAAGCCATCACTCAGATGGCATACGCCAAACGAGGAATCATCACTCCGGAAATGGAATATGTGGCGATCCGCGAAAATATGAACTGTGAGGAACTGGGAATCGAGACTCACATTACTCCCGAATTTGTCCGTAAAGAAATAGCAGAAGGACGTGCGGTGCTGCCTGCCAACATCAATCATCCGGAAGCCGAACCGATGATTATCGGCCGTAACTTCCTTGTGAAAATCAATACGAATATCGGGAACTCCGCCACCACTTCCAGCATTGACGAGGAAGTGGAAAAAGCTTTATGGAGCTGCAAATGGGGAGGTGATACGCTGATGGACCTTTCAACAGGAGAAAATATTCATGAAACACGTGAATGGATCATCCGCAACTGCCCTGTACCGGTAGGCACTGTACCTATCTATCAGGCACTTGAGAAAGTGAATGGCGTAGTGGAGGACCTTAACTGGGAAATCTATCGGGACACACTGATCGAACAATGTGAGCAGGGAGTAGATTATTTTACGATTCATGCAGGTATCCGCCGTCATAATGTTCATCTTGCCGATAAACGTCTGTGCGGCATTGTCAGCCGTGGAGGAAGCATCATGAGCAAATGGTGTCTGGTACACGATCAGGAAAGTTTCCTGTATGAACACTTTGACGATATCTGTGATATTCTGGCTCAATACGACGTTGCCGTATCATTGGGAGACGGACTGCGTCCAGGCTCTATCCATGATGCCAATGACGAAGCACAGTTTGCAGAACTGGACACGATGGGAGAACTGGTACTTCGTGCATGGGAAAAGAACGTGCAGGCATTTATCGAAGGTCCAGGACACGTACCGATGCATAAAATCAAGGAGAACATGGAACGTCAGATTGAGAAATGCCATGATGCGCCATTTTATACACTCGGCCCTTTAGTGACGGATATCGCTCCTGGCTACGATCACATCACCTCTGCCATCGGAGCTGCTCAAATCGGCTGGTTAGGTACGGCGATGCTTTGTTATGTCACTCCGAAAGAGCACCTTGCCCTGCCGGATAAAGAAGACGTACGTGTAGGCGTTATCACTTATAAGATTGCCGCTCATGCTGCCGACCTTGCCAAAGGACATCCGGGAGCACAGGTACGCGACAATGCCTTGAGCAAAGCCCGTTACGAGTTCCGCTGGAAAGACCAGTTCGACTTGTCTCTCGATCCGGAACGGGCACAGGGATATTTCCGCGCGGGACATCACATTGACGGAGAATACTGCACGATGTGCGGACCAAATTTCTGCGCCATGAGATTATCCCGTGATCTGAAGAAAAATGCCAAGAGTGATAAATAATGAGTTGTGAATATCCCCAAACCAAGTCACAACCTCATTTCTTTTTAATTTTCAACTTTCAATTAATTAAAATGTTCTCAGACGAATTAGAAAAAATATCCTGGGAAGAGACGACAAAAGCCATCTATTCCAAAACAGATGCCGATGTGCGCCGTGCATTAGGCAAAAAAGAGCATCTGGATGTCAACGATTTTATGGCATTGATCTCACCTGCCGCCACTCCCTATCTGGAAGTGATGGCCCGCCTCAGCCAGAAATATACGATGGAGCGGTTCGGCAAAACAATCTCTATGTTTGTGCCGCTCTATATCACCAATTCATGCACCAACTCCTGCGTCTATTGCGGTTTCCATATCAGTAATCCGATGAAAAGAACGATTCTGACGGAGGAGGAAATCATCAACGAATACAAAGCAATCAAACGGCTGGCTCCTTTTGAGAATCTTTTACTCGTGACAGGTGAAAATCCGGCAGCAGCAGGTGTACCTTACATCGCCCGTGCTCTCGATCTGGCAAAACCTTATTTCAGTAACCTGCAGATTGAAGTGATGCCCCTCAAAGCGGAAGAATACAAAGAACTCACCCATCACGGGCTGAACGGAGTCATCTGCTTTCAGGAAACTTACCATAAGGCGAACTATAAAAAGTATCACCCGCGAGGCATGAAGTCCAAATTCGAATGGCGTGTCAATGGTTTCGACCGTATGGGACAGGCCGGTGTCCATAAGATCGGCATGGGTGTCCTGATCGGTCTGGAGGAATGGCGGACAGATGTGACAATGATGGCTTACCACCTCCGCTACCTGCAGAAACACTACTGGAAGACCAAATACAGCGTCAACTTCCCCCGTATGCGTCCATCCGAAAACGATGGCTTCCAACCCAATGTTATCATGAACGACCGGGAACTTGCACAGCTTACTTTCGCCATGCGAATCTTCGATCATGATGTAGATATCTCCTATTCTACCCGTGAAAGCGCCGAGATACGAAATCACATGGCAACACTGGGCGTGACAACCATGAGTGCCGAAAGCAAGACAGAACCGGGCGGATATTACAGCTACCCGCAAACACTAGAGCAGTTCCATGTGAGTGACGAACGGAAAGCAGTAGAAGTGGAACGTGACCTGAGGAGATTAGGACGTGAACCGGTCTGGAAGGATTGGGACCAGTCTTTTGACTTTAAAAGATAAAACGATGCGATACGACAGGCAAATGATCCTTCCCGAAATCGGAGAAGACGGTCAGCAGAAACTGAAGCAAGCAAAGGTTCTTATTGTAGGCGTGGGAGGGCTAGGCTCTCCCATAGCTCTCTATCTGACCGGAGCAGGAGTAGGCTGCATTGGACTGGTAGACGACGATGTAGTCAGCATCAGTAATCTGCAACGGCAAGTGCTCTATTCGGAGAAAGAATTAGGTAAACCCAAGGCAATATGTGCCGCCGAACGACTTTCCGCACTAAACAGCGAGATAACTATCCGGACTTATCCAATCCGTTTGACGGAGGAAAACGCACAGGAAATTATCAGTCAGTATGATATGGTAGTAGACGGCTGCGACAACTTTTCTACCCGCTATCTTATCAATGACATCTGTGCCGAAATGGGGAAAGTGTATGTCTATGGAGCAATCTGCGGCTTTGAAGGTCAGGTATCCGTTTTTCATTACGGAGAAGAGAAAAAAAGTTATCGGGACTTATATCCGGATGAAGAAGAAATGAGGCGAATGCCTCCGCCCCCCAAAGGTGTAATGGGCATTACTCCTGCGGTAACAGGAAGCATCGAAGCAACGGAAGTGCTGAAGATTATCTGTGGTTTTGGGGAAGTATTATCGGGTAAACTATGGACTATTGACTTGCGCACATTGCAATCTAACAAATTTTCACTATAAACGTTGGTTTCTGAAATAGTTAATTAGTAACTTTGCTAAACTTTACAACTTTACAAAGGAAATGAAACTAATTGTAGTTACCACGCCCACGTTCTTCGTTGAAGAAGATAAGATTATTACCGCTCTTTTCGAGGAGGGACTGGATATTCTACATCTCAGAAAACCTGAGACACCGGCCATGTATTCCGAACGATTACTGACGCTGATTCCGGAAAAATATCATCGCCGCATTGTGACACACGAACATTTTTATCTGAAAGAAGAGTTCAATCTGATGGGTATCCACCTAAATGCACGCAACCCGAGCGAACCGCATGATTATGCCGGACACGTCAGTTGTTCCTGCCATTCCGTAGAAGAAGTGAAGAACAGAAAGCATTTCTATGATTACGTTTTCATGAGTCCCATTTACGATAGTATTTCGAAGGTTAATTACTATTCTACTTATACGGCAGAAGAACTACGTGAGGCACAGAAAGCTAAGATCATTGACTCTAAAGTAATGGCACTCGGAGGTATTAATGAAGATAATCTATTAGAAATAAAAGATTTCGGATTTGGAGGGGCTGTTGTACTGGGGGACCTTTGGAATCGATTTGATGCCTGTCTGGATCAGAATTATCTGGCTGTGATCGAGCATTTCAAGAAGTTAAAGAAATTAGCGGACTAAGAGGAATATAGGTGTACTTTCAGTACTTATATACCCGATGGTTCATCTGCAAAAGGGTATATCAGAGCCCTTATAAATTAAAAATCACCCTCGCTACAGTTCAATCTGTAGCGAGGGTGATTTTTAATTTATAAGGGGAGTTTTAATACGCCCCCTTGTGTTTATATACTTTTACCAGAATTTGTATCCTACACTGATTGCGAAATTCAAGTTCTTTCCGGCATCAGTATCTAGTTTTGTTAATCCGAACTGTCCGTCAAGTCCTACAATAAACTTTTGATATTCCAAAGCAACACCGACTCCTAATCCAAAGTCAAAACGATGCAAGCCTTTCATTTCAGATAAATCATATTCATCCGGATCAATAATATCTCCAATAGAAAAGTCATGGCTCTGTCCTCCTGCTTCAATAGTAACTTTATCAATCTTACCAAAAGTGTTAAACTTTGCCGTAGCTTTTTCTCCCTCGTATTTGATTGTCGCTTTGGTTTTACCTCCTACACCGTAACCTAAATAAGGACCGGCAGTTATAACGATATTCGTATTGTTGGCTACATTAAAACGGGCAGCAGCCATAACAGGTAACTCCAGATACATCTGATTCATTGTGACTTTGGCACTTGCTCCCAGCATCTCACCACTATCCACCTTTCCACCTTTGGTAGAAAAGAATAATGAAGGCTGCAATGACCACATATCATTAAAAGCATATTCCGTTCCTACTCCAACTCTAAAACCAACTTTTGCATCTACCCCATCAGTTGTCCAATTACTAACGTTCATACCTACTTTAGCATTCCAACCTGTAATCTGTGAGAAGCCTGCAACCGATACCAGCGCAAATAAAATAAACAAGACACTCTTTTTCATAATTTTCTAGTTTTAATTAAGTATTAAGGATTGTTTCATCCCGTTTGTTTTTACGTCACAAATATATGCCAAAATATCAAGAAAGCAATCTTTCTGTGAACAAATGTGTAAAATATAGAGATTACACATAAAGAAAGGGAATTCCCTATTTTAGAGAATCCCCTTTCCTATTTTTTTATTATCTACTACTCGATTAGAAATTGTAGTGGAAACCAATAGACAAATCTTCGCTAGTCAACATCAGACCGAAAGAATCTCCGGAAGTGTTCACATTCTTACGATATCCCAAGAAACCATACTTGGCGATAAAAGAGAAGTGATCGTTCAATTTAACAGCGATACCCGGTCTCAAACCGATCTGACCTGCTTTAGTAGTATCACCATCTTTGATTTTCACGAAACCAATAGCAGCAGTTCCGTCCAGGAACAGACGTACAGCATCATTCTGATAGTAAGACCAACGGATGTACGGAGCAACAGTAACTGTATTTGCAGTCACTTGTTTCACATATTCGTGTGAATAGTTCAGTTCAGCACCCAATGCCCATGTTTCATTAAAATTGTAGCCGATTTCCGGAGCAACTTTAAAAGAAGTAGTGTTGCCTGTGCTGTTACGCCATACGTTCAATGATCCGCCTACGTAAATGTCCTGTGCTTTTACAGCGATAGTTGCTAACATTACAACTACCAATAATAAACCCTTTTTCATCTTCTTTCTTTTTAAGTTATAAAATAAAAACATGTTTTGTTTTCGGGGGCAAAATTAAACTACTTCTTCATCTTAAACAAATATTTAGTTAGTTTTTTATAATAATCACCAAACAAATCCTTATTAACAGCTGATTATCAGGGCTGAACAAATACAATAAAAATAACATCATCCAACAAAAAAGGCTGTAATCATTCTCTCACGAGACGATTACAGCCCAATTATCAGAAAGTTAACTTTCTAACCAGTTTATCTTTCTATCCTTCAATTGCTGCCTGCGCCGCTGCTAATCTTGCGATAGGCACCCGGAACGGAGAGCAACTAACGTAATTCAAACCTACTCTATGGCAGAACTTCACTGAAGACGGTTCACCACCATGTTCGCCACAGATACCGCATTTCAAATCCGGACGGATAGCACGGCCCTTTTCTGTAGCCATACGTACCAACTGACCTACACCATTCTGATCGAGCACCTGGAACGGGTCTACTTTCAAAATCTTCTTTTCCAGATAAACCGGAAGGAAGGAAGCGATATCGTCACGAGAATATCCGAAGGTCATCTGAGTCAAGTCATTGGTACCGAATGAGAAGAATTCAGCAGATGAAGCAATACGGTCAGCAGTCAGAGCTGCACGAGGAATTTCAATCATAGTACCTACTTTGAAATCAATGCTGTCGCCCACTTCTTCAAACAACTTGGCAGCCTCTTCACGAATCACCTTCTCTTGTTCCTTGAATTCATATAAAATACCGGTCAACGGAACCATGATTTCAGGATGTGTCTCTACTTCTTCTTTCTTCAGTTCAAGAGCAGCACCCAAGATAGCGCGTGTCTGCATCTGAGTGATTTCAGGATATGTATTTCCCAGACGGCAACCGCGGTGACCCAACATCGGATTGTGTTCACACAGCGATTCTACACGTTGCTGGATATATTGCAGGCTTACACCCATCGTATCAGCCATTTCCTGCTGTCCCTTCGTATCATGAGGAACAAACTCATGCAAAGGAGGATCGAGCAGACGAACAGTCACCGGACAACCGGCCATTGCTTTAAAGATGCCCTTAAAGTCGGCTTGCTGATACGGAAGAATCTTTGCGAGTGCTTTACGACGTCCTTCTGCATTTTCTGCCAGAATCATTTCGCGCATTGCCTTGATCTTTTCACCTTCGAAGAACATATGTTCCGTACGGCAAAGACCGATACCTACTGCACCAAAGTTACGTGCTACTTCCGCATCGTGCGGAGTATCCGCATTGGTACGTACTTGCAGACGGGTATATTTATCCGAGAGTTTCATCAAATCGGCAAAGTCTCCGGAAAGTTCGGCAGCTTGAGTTTCTACCTTACCATTATATACTTCGCCTGTACTACCGTTCAAAGAAATATAATCGCCTTCTTTCAAAACAATGCCGTCAATTTCTACTGTACGAGTCTTATAGTCGATATTCAATGCTCCTGCACCGGATACACAACATTTACCCATACCACGAGCTACCACAGCAGCATGAGAAGTCATACCACCACGAGCTGTCAGGATACCTTCGGCAACTGCCATACCGGCCAAGTCTTCCGGAGAAGTCTCGATACGTACCATTACCACTTTCTTTCCGGCAGCATGCCATTCGGCGGCATCATCAGCGAAGAATACAATCTGACCGGTTGCAGCACCCGGAGAAGCCGGAAGACCGCGAGTCAGCACTTTCGCCTGTTTCAAAGCGGATTTATCGAATACCGGGTGAAGAAGTTCATCCAGTTTGTTAGGTTCTACACGCATCAAAGCAGTCTTTTCATCAATCATGCCCTGACGGAGCAAGTCCATTGCGATTTTCACCATAGCCGCACCGGTACGTTTACCGTTACGAGTCTGCAGGAACCATAACTTACCTTCCTGTACGGTGAACTCCATGTCTTGCATATCTTTATAGTGGTTCTCCAATTTAGTCTGCAATGCATCCAGTTCCTTATAGATTTCCGGCATAGCTTCTTCCATTGAAGGGAATTTCGCAGCACGAATATCTTCAGTCACACCTGCCAGTACAGCCCAGCGCTGAGAACCAACCTTCGTAATCTGTTGCGGAGTACGGATACCGGCTACCACATCTTCACCTTGTGCGTTGATCAGGTATTCACCGTTGAAAAGGTCTTCACCTGTACCGGCATCACGAGAGAAGCAAACACCCGTTGCAGAAGTGTCACCCATATTACCGAATACCATAGCCTGTACGTTTACAGCTGTTCCCCATTCATCGGGTATACCTTCCATCTTACGATAAAGGATAGCACGTTCGTTCATCCATGAATCAAATACGGCACAGATAGCTCCCCAAAGTTGTTCGTAAGCACAAGTTGGAAAATCTTTTCCGGTCTGTTCTTTCACAGCGGCCTTGAACTTCTTCACAAGTTCTTGCAGGTCTGCTACCTCCAGTTCGTTATCAAGCTTTACTCCTTTTGATTCTTTTACTTCTTCAATGATTGCTTCGAACGGATCGATATCTTCCTTGTTCGTCGGCTTCATGCCCAGAACAACGTCACCGTACATCTGTACAAAACGACGATAAGAGTCCCATGCAAAACGGGCATTACCAGTCTTGCGGATGATACCTTCCACCACCTCGTCATTCAGACCCAAATTCAGAATAGTATCCATCATACCCGGCATAGACGCACGGGCACCTGAACGTACAGAAACCAACAATGGATTTTCGATATCACCGAATTTAGATTTCATCAATTCTTCTACACGGGCAATGGCCTTTACTACTTCATCTTTCAGCAACTCAACCACTTTATCACGTCCCAACGTATTATACTCCGTGCAAACTTCTGTAGTTATTGTGAATCCGGGAGGAACGGGAATTCCAATTAAATTCATCTCGGCAAGATTGGCACCTTTACCACCTAACAAATTCTTCATGTCGGCCTTTCCTTCTGCCTGACCATTTCCAAAGGTATAAACTCTTTTTTTATCCATAATATTGTGTTTAAAGTTACATTATGATTTTTTTCTGTTCGCAAATCTAAGTATATTTCGCAAACCAGAAAACTTTTTGAGAAAAAACTTTCTATTAAAATGCAATTTCGACATTACAATCTGGAATATTTTCATAGACACGAAAGTTTTCCAAAAAAAATACCTACTTTTGCATCATAATTATTAGATTGGTGTAAAAGTGGCAAGAAAGAGAAAAGAACTTCCCCTGCTGGAGAAGGTAACAATAACGGATGTGGCTGCCGAAGGAAAAGCCATCGCAAAAGTAAACGACCTGGTGATTTTTGTTCCTTATGTAGTGCCAGGTGATGTTGTAGACCTGCAGATCAAGCGCAAAAAGAACAAATACGCCGAAGCCGAAGCTGTGAAATTCCACGAGCTGTCGCCCGTACGTGCCGTTCCTTTCTGCCAACACTACGGCGTATGCGGCGGTTGTAAATGGCAGGTACTCCCCTATTCGGAACAAATCAGGTATAAGCAGAAACAAGTAGAAGACAATCTGAGACGCATCGGAAAGATTGAACTTCCGGAAATCTCACCGATTCTGGGTTCTGCCAAAACAGAGTTCTACCGGAATAAACTGGAGTTCACTTTTTCGAACAAACGCTGGCTCACAAACGATGAAGTTCGGCAGGATGTGAAGTATGATCAGATGAATGCTGTAGGTTTCCATATTCCCGGAGCTTTCGACAAAGTGCTGGCTATTGAAAAATGCTGGTTACAGGACGACATCTCCAATCGTATTCGTAATGCTGTACGCGATTATGCATACGAGCATGATTACTCCTTCATCAATCTGCGCACTCAGGAAGGGATGCTACGGAATATGATTATCCGTACTTCATCAACCGGAGAACTAATGGTCATTGTCATCTGTAAGATTACGGAAGACCATGAAATGGAACTATTCAAGCAACTGCTGCAGTTCATTGCCGATTCATTCCCCGAAATTACTTCTCTCCTATACATTATTAATAATAAGTGCAACGATACGATCAATGATCTGGATGTACATGTATTCAAGGGAAAAGACCATATGTTTGAAGAAATGGAAGGACTGCGTTTCAAAGTCGGTCCGAAATCATTCTATCAGACCAACTCCGAACAGGCATACAATTTATATAAGATAGCCCGCGAATTTGCCGGGCTGACCGGAAAGGAACTGGTATACGACTTATATACCGGAACAGGAACCATTGCCAATTTTGTATCCCGCCAGGCTCGTCAGGTGATTGGTATCGAGTATGTACCGGAAGCTATCGAAGACGCAAAGGTAAATGCCGAGATTAATGAGATTAAGAATGCCTTGTTCTATGCCGGAGATATGAAAGATATGCTGACTCAGGAATTTATCAATCAGCATGGACGTCCGGATGTGATTATCACCGACCCCCCACGTGCAGGTATGCATCAGGATGTGGTTGATGTTATTCTGTTTGCCGAACCGAAGCGGATTGTGTATGTAAGCTGCAACCCGGCTACGCAGGCACGCGACTTACAACTGCTTGACGGCAAATATAAAGTGAAAGCTGTGCAACCTGTAGATATGTTCCCGCATACGCATCATGTGGAAAATGTAGTGTTGCTGGAGCTTCGATAATACGTTAGTTGAATTGTTCGCAAAAGAAAAAAGAAATGGAAAAAAGACCGAGAAGAACTCCTGCAGAAAAAGCACGTGCCCAATATACGAACTATGCAGTCAAAGAGCCCATGGAACTAATGGAGTTTCTGGCTGTTAAAATGCCGGACGCAAGCCGTACGAAACTGAAGTCATTACTGAGCAAACGGGTGGTATTGGTAGATAACGTAATCACCACTCAGTTCAACTTCCCGCTGCAACCCGGAATGAAAGTACAAATCAGCAAGGAAAAAGGAAAGAAGGAATTTCATAACAGACTGCTGAAAATTGTATATGAGGACGCTTATATCATTGTAGTGGAAAAAATGCAAGGACTCTTATCTGTCAATACCGAGCGACAAAAAGAGCGCACCGCTTATACGATTCTGAATGAATATGTACAGCGCTCGGGCAGACAGCACCGTGTGTTTATCGTACATCGCCTGGACAGGGATACATCAGGATTAATGATGTTCGCAAAAGACGAGAAAACACAACGGACATTACGTGACAACTGGCATGAAATAGTGACTGACCGCCGTTATGTAGCTGTTGTTGAGGGAACAATGGAGAAGGATTATGACACTGTGGTTTCCTGGCTGACGGATAAAACTCTTTATGTAAGCTCCAGCGATTACGATGATGGTGGTTCAAAATCCATCACACACTACAAGACAATCAAACGTGCTAACGGTTATTCACTGTTAGAACTTGATCTGGAAACAGGACGTAAGAATCAGATTCGTGTACATATGCAGGATTTAGGACATCCCATTATAGGGGACGGAAGATATGGAGGCGAAGAATCGCTTAACCCGATCGGAAG
>ENA-ORRL01000361-ORRL01000361.1-human-gut-metagenome-genome-assembly--contig:-NODE-361-length-52842-cov-26.531040_pt1 | contig 52842 bp, 38 predicted proteins | sample MGYA00242175_ERZ509134 | MGnify/ENA primary metagenome ERZ509134 (study PRJEB26280, sample SAMEA2338660) | human gut metagenome | biome: human gut; feature: human-associated habitat; material: faeces... | reverse complement strand
CGGGCGTAAGAGATTTGAAGGGAGCTGTCCTTAGTACGAGAGGACCGGGATGGACGTACCTCTGGTGCACCAGTTGTCCTGCCAAGGGCATAGCTGGGTAGCTATGTATGGACGAGATAAACGCTGAAAGCATCTAAGCGTGAAACTCCCCCTAAGATGAGATCTCTCATCCTTTATGGAGTAAGGGCCCAGAAAGACGATCTGGTTGATAGGCCGGAGGTGGAAGTGCAGCAATGTATGGAGCTGACCGGTACTAATAGCCCGAGGGCTTGACCTACGATTATGCAGGCAATTCAAGCCTTACTCATAATCACCTGTTACGTTGTTCGGTTTTGAGGGTGCAGCGCGATATGCACCATTAGCTCAGCTGGTAGAGCACCTGACTCTTAATCAGGGTGTCCAGGGTTCGAGTCCCTGATGGTGTACCAGGATTTCATACAGCGAGAGCTGATTGAGATATAGAGACGGAACATGGCCCGTTGGTCAAGTGGTTAAGACAGAGGCCTCTCACGCCTTTAACATCGGTTCGAATCCGGTACGGGTCACCATTTTTCTCTTGACAGAGAGCGGAAAAGTGAATATAATGTTTGTTGCTGCGAACGCAGTTGCAATAGTTGGTGCTTATTAGGGCGAGGGTCCACCTGTTCCCATCCCGAACACAGAAGTTAAGCTCGCTTCTGCCCACGATACTTGGCTGGAGACGGCCCGGAAAAATAGGTAGCGCCAACACAAAGCGGACATCTTCGGATGTCCGTTTTTTTTGCGGAAATATATGTTTTTTCAATCCGAATTTCACAGATTGTTCAAAATTATTTCACCATTGACTGGAAAAAGTGCGTATAATAGGAAAACATGGGAAGTGCGAGCCAATTAAAATCCATGGAATATGGGAATACTCACATCATCCGGGTTTTATTCTGATGTGTTCCCGAAAAGCGGGGAAAAGGTTGATTTTTTCGTTCAAACCTGCTATAATAAACGGACTTGTCAAAGGATAACCGGAAAAGGATTTTTGTTATGCTAAAGAGATTTAAATCGTCTGTCACTTTTTTAATGAAGCTGCTGGCATTTTTGCTGTGCGGCGTATGTTTTTTTGGACTGTTTGGTTTGGAATATTTCTTCCTGCTGCGGCCCAGCCGCACCTTGGGCGTTACTGCGGTGGCCTTCATTGTGGTTTATGTGCTGATGACCAAGGTTTATGGCGGTTTCGACATCGGCAAACGTAAGAGCAAGCCCATCGTGTTCTCCATGGCCCTGGTGCTGCTGCTGACGGATTTGGTTACGCATTTTCTGCTGTGCATCATGAATACCACCGTCATCCACGGAGGCCATTTCGTGTATGAGCGGCCGCTGCTGCTGCTGGCGGTCTATCTGCTGCAGGTAGCCTTGGTGATCGTCATGGCTTATGGCGGAAACGATTTGTACTTCAAGGTCAACAAGCCACAGCGCTGCCTGATGGTGGCCCGCCGCGGGGAGTGCGTCGAGGACCTCGTCCGGAAGGTCGGCCGCTATAAGAAGCAGTATAACATCCAGCAGGTGGCCTGGCTGGATCAGCCGGACCTGCTGTCCTGCGTGGACCAGGCGGATGCCGTCTTTCTGTATGAGCTTTCCGTCCATGAGCGGACGGACCTGGTGGAGTACTGCTATCAGACCCGCAAGGACGTGTATTACAGCCTGGAGATGTCCGACGTGGTTGCTATGGCCGGGGAGCGCGTCATGTTTGACGACAAGACCCTGATGTTCTGCCCCGTCCGGGAGCTGCGCTTTGAGGAACGCATCGTTAAGCGCACAGGCGACATTCTCATCTCCCTGCTCGGCCTGATTCTGACGTCTCCCATCCTGCTTGTGACGGCTTTGGCCATCCGCATGGAGGACCACGGCCCGGTGTTCTACCGCCAGAAGCGCGCCACTTACGGTGGCCGCGTGTTTGAGGTGTACAAGTTCCGCTCCATGCGGGCCCAAGCCGGGGACATTCACGTCTCCGCCACCAAGGGGGACCAGCGCATCACCAGGGTGGGCCGGGTTATCCGCAAGTTCCGCATCGACGAGCTGCCCCAGCTGATCAATGTCCTGAAAAGCGACATGAGCATCGTGGGTCCCCGGCCTGAAATGCTGGAGAATGTCGAGAAATATACCAATGATCTTCCGGAGTTCCGCTATCGCCTGCGGGCCAAGGCGGGTCTTACCGGTCTTGCCCAGATCTATGGCAAGTACAACACATCCCCCCGGGATAAGCTCATTATGGACCTGGCCTACATCCAGCAATACAGCGTCTGGCTTGACCTGAAGCTGATCCTGCGCACGGCGCTGGTGCTGCTGACGCCGGAGGAAAGCACCGAGGCGTTTGAGGACAAAAAAACGGAGGAAAAACCGTAATGCATACCACGAAACGGGCGGTGCTGCTGAGCTGCTCCGACCACTATAACCACCGGCTCTATGTCATCGACGGCTATCTCAAGTCCCAGGGCTATGAGACGGTGTACTATACCGGCGACTTTGACCACTCATCCAAAAAGGTGTTTCACTGCTCGGTCCCCGGATGCCGCCAGATCCATGTGCGGCCCTACCGGAAAAACCTCTCCCTGGCCCGGATCCTGTCACACCGGGACTTTGCCCGGCTGGTGTTCCAGGAGCTGGAGCAGGATCCGCCGGATGTGGTGGTGGCCCAGCTGCCCCCCAACTATCTGGCCCATTACGGCGCCCGCTTCAAGCGCCGCCACCCGGATACCAAGCTGATCTTCGAGATCTTCGATATGTGGCCGGAGACGTTCCCCTCCGGCTCCGTGAAGCAGCTGCTGGCCCTGCCGTTTTCCATCTGGGCGGGGCTGCGGGATAAGAACCTGCCTGCTGCGGATCGGGTCATTCCCGAGTGCAGGCTGTTCTGCCGCAAGCTGGGCCTGCCGGAGGAGAACGCCATTTACCTGGCGGCTCAGCGTTCCCCGGACCAGCCCCACCAGGCCAGGCTTCGGGCCGACGGTCTGGACCTGTGCTACCTGGGCGCCATCAACAACGTGGTGAACATTGATGCCATCGCGGACCTGACGGCTCAGCTCCGGCGGCTGAAGCCCGTGACCGTTCACGTCATCGGCGACGGCGAGAAATGTCCCCAGCTGCTCCAGGCGCTGAAGGACGCCGGGGCGGAGGTGGACTGGCGCGGCGTGGTGTACGACGAGGCGGAGAAGCACGCCGTCATGAGCTGCTGTCACTTTGGCTTCAACCTGATGAAGCCCGACGTCTGCGTGGGCCTGACCATGAAATCTGTGGACTATTTCCGCCATGACCTGCCCATTCTCAACAACATTCCCGCCGACACCGCCGAGCTGGTGGACCGGGAACAGGTGGGCGTCAACGTGGGACCGGATACAGCGGCCCAGGTGGCCGGAATGACGGTGGAGGACTGCCTGCGCATGCGGGAGAATGTCCGCCGGGTGTTTGACGAAACCTTTGACCTGCCGGTGGTGCAGGCCCGTTACGCTGCCCTGCTGCGGGGCATTGTGTGAGGATAAGACCATGGAAAAACAAATATTGATCCTGCTGGCGGCCTATAAGGGCGGCCGATTCATCCGGCCCATGGTGGATTCCATCCTGGCCCAGGATGTAGGGGGCTGGAAGCTGATCCTGTCGGACGACGGAGAGGATACCGCCCCCATTTTGCAGGAATACGCCGACCGGTATCCGGATCGGATTACCCATTACCGTTCCGGCCGCCGGTTCGGCAGCGCCCAGAAGCACTTTATGCACCTGCTGGAGCAGTTTGGCGATCAGGCGGATTACGTCATGTTCTGTGACCAGGACGACGTGTGGCACCCGGACAAGGTGCGCCTGACCCTCCGGCTCATGGAGCAGGTGGAGACGGACCCGTCCCTGCCGGTGCTGGTCCACACGGACCTGCGGGTGGTGGACGGCGAGCTGCGGGAGATGGACCCCTCGTTCCAGCACTATTCCGGCCTGGACGGCCATCGGCTGTCCCTGCCCCAGCTGCTGGTCCAGAATGTGGTCACCGGCTGCACGGTGATGATCAACCGCTCCTTGGCGCGGCTGGCCTGCCGCCCGGTGGAGGAGGGGGACATGCTTATGCACGATTGGTGGCTGGCGCTGATCGCCGCCGCCATGGGCCGTGCCGTGTTCCTGGATCGGGCCACCATCGACTACCGCCAGCACGGCGGCAATGTGGTAGGCGCCAAGGACCCCCGCTCGGCGGGCTATGTGCTCCAGAAGCTGAAGGGCGGCGCCGTGCGCCGGTCCCTTTCCGATACCGCCCGTCAGGCGGGGGCGTTTCTTGCCTGCTATGAGCAGGAGCTGACCCCGGACCAGCGGGCGCTGCTGGCGGATTATGCCGCCGCGCCCCAACGGGGAAAACTGGCCCGGCTGGCCCTTTACCGGCGGCGGGGTCTGTGGAAGTACGGCCTGAATCGCCGTATAGGACAAATTTTTTGGTGGTGACTTTTTTGCATAATCGAATTCATAACGTGGCGGAGGAGTTCCGGCGGGGCACCTTTGTCCAGCGGTGCAGCCAGCTTTCCTTCGGCGTGCTGTGCCTGTTTCTTCTGGAGTGCAGCATCACCGGCGGCGGCCGCTATTGGGAGGCCGGTCCGGTGAGCATCCGCATTTTGCTGGGCGGACTGGCGGCTGTTCTGGCGCTGCCGGAGCTGTTGCGGAATCTGGGCGCATATCTGAAAAAGCCGGTTATCTGGCTGACGGTGATTTTCGCCGTATGGCTGGTGTTCTGCGCTTGGCGCGGCATCCGGTCAAACAACCGCATGGACGTGCTGATCACCGACGTAAAGGGCTTCATGTGGCTGTTCCTGATCCCCGTGTTTGTGGCTGTGGTCCGGTCCCGCGACCGGTTGCGGACCCTTCTGAGCTGGGTCCTGGCGGGGGCGGTGATCCAGGCCGCGGTGATTCTGGCAGTCAACGCCGGCGTGGTGCTGATGGACGACCCCGCCCCTCTGTGCCGGTGGCTGAACGAGCACGCCGTAGGCATCGTGGACGTGGTGTCGGCGCGGCTGGTGCGGGTGTTCTTCAAGAGCAGCCCCTATATGGTCGTGGCCTGCGTCATCGCCCTGTTCCGCCAGGCACAGGCGCCTAAGCTGCGCTGGCGCTATGTGCTGGCTGTGAGTCTGCTGCTGTGCGCCCTGCTGCTGAGCTTCACCCGTTCCCTGTATGGGGCCTTGGGCCTGACGGCGGTGCTGAGCATCACGGCGGTGCTGATTCTGTGTCCCGTCGGGCGCAAGCGGGTGCTGGCATTTCTGCTGGCGGTGATGGTGTGCTTCGGTGTCATGAGCACGGTCCAGGAGATCGTGCTGGAGGGCAGCTATCTCAGCTTTGCCGTTTCCCGCACGGTCGGCAGGGAGATTCCCGCCTCCTGGGCGTCCCAGCTGCGCCAGAGGCTCCGGGGTGATACGCCCGGGAACCAGCCGGACAGCAGCGAAATGGACAGCCAGCGGTCCTATATTGAGGTGACTGAGCGGTCCGACCAGCTCCGCCAGGAGACGAAGGACGGCCTGAAGGTCTATATCCGGCGCAGCCCCGTCATCGGCTGCGGCCTGGGCGCCTCTGCCGCCAACCGGGAGAAGGGCGTGGACGAATACTTCTACCTGGATATGCTGGCCCGGACGGGGATCGTGGGTCTGGTGCTGTACATTCTGCCCTTTGGCTATGTGGTGCTGTGGTGCCTGCGACGGCGTTCGCTGCTGCGGGAGTGCCCGGAGGGGGCGGCCGTTGTCTGCGGCCTGTGCACCTTCTGGGTCGTCACCTGGTTCAACCCCTGGATGAACGCCGTGCTGGGCATCGCCTGGTATGCCGTCACCCTGTCGGTCCCCCAGGCGCTGGAGGAGCAGAACGCCTGAATCCCACGCAACAGGAGAGTTTATTGCAATGGCGAATGAATCAAGCGGAAAAAAAGCTCTGAAGGCCGGCCTTGGCTACACAGTGGGCAATATGCTGGTGAAGGGCCTGTCCTTCCTGGCCATCCCGCTGTTTGCGCGGCTGATGACGGTGGAGGACTTCGGCATTTACAGCACCTTCAGCTCCTATGTCATGATCGTGACGGTGCTGGCGGGCTTCACCCTCCACACCAGCGTCCGCAACGCAAAGCTGGACTATGCTGAGCGCACCGGGTCCTATTGCTCCTCGGTGACGCTGCTGGTCATCGGCAATTCCCTGCTGCTGCTGGCATTGAGCCTGGCGTTTGCCGCGCCGCTGGCCCGGGTCCTGAGCCTGGAGCAGCCATTTCTTCCGGCGCTGATCGTGCTGGAGAGCTTCGGCATGGCCATGCTGACCTTCTACAACTCCGTGCTGTCGGTGGACTACCGGTATAAGGAATACCTGGTGCTGAGCCTGGTCTATGCCGTGGCGGGCATTGGCGGTTCTGTGCTGCTGATTCTGACCCTATGCCGGGGCCAGGGGTATCTGGGCCGCATTCTGGGCACATTGATTCCTGCGGTGCTGGTGGGCATCTATGTGGTGGTCCGCCTGTGGCGGAAGGAGCGGCCCCTGGTCAGCCGGGAATACTGGCGCTACGGTATGGGCATCAGTCTGCCCACCGTGCCCCACGGCCTGAGCCAGCTGCTGCTGAACCAGTTTGACCGCATTATGATCAAGTCCATCATCGGCAGCACCGAGGCCGGGCTTTACAGCTTTGCCTATAATGTGGGGATGATCTTCCAGGTCATCACCAATTCCATGGACACCGCCTGGGCGCCCTGGTTCTTTGAAAAGATGAAGGCCAGGGAGTATCCGGCCATTCGCCGGGCGGCCTCGGCGTATGTGGTGTTTGTGTCCATCGGGGCCATGGCCCTGGCGCTGATCTCTCCGGAGGTCATCCTCATTGCCGGCGGCTCCAAATACAGCGACAGCCGGTATGTGACCATGCCCATTGTCCTGTCCATGTACTACGCATTTCTGTATACCCTGCCCTCGTCGGTGGAGTATTACTATAAAAAGACCAAGCTCATCGCTCTGGGCACCATGCTGGCGGCGGGAATGAACATCCTGCTCAACGCCGTGTGCATTCCGTCCTTCGGCTATGTGGCGGCGGCGTATACCACGGTGGTGTGCTACCTGCTGTATTATCTGCTGCATGTGGTATTTGCCTGGTGGGTCCACAAGGGCATGGTGTATGACATTCTCCAGCAGTTCCTCTGGCTGGGAGTGGTGTCGGTGGTGTCGCTGGTGACGGTGGCACTGACGGATCTGTTCTGGGTCCGGATGGGGCTGCTGGCAGCGGGACTGGGCGTGTGTGCCCTGTGGGCTGCCCGGCACCGGGATCAGGTTATGAGACTCGTTGCGGTGTTCCGCAAAAAATCGGCATAAAATCGGGACAAAACCCGGGCAAAAGCGGGATATCCCGCTGTGTATCGGGACAGAAATAGACAGATAAAGACGAAATATCGGATAGGAGTGAGATAAGTGGAGGAACTGACACTGCGACAAATGCAGGAGGGCGCTCTGAACATTCTCAAAAAATTGGACGGCATCTGCCGGGAGCAGGGGCTGCGGTACTTCCTGTTTTATGGGACCCTCATCGGGGCCATCCGCCACAAGGGCTTCATCCCCTGGGATGACGACCTGGACGTGGCCATGCCCCGGCCGGATTTTGACAGGCTGGTGGAATATTGCCGCCGGCACCGGGAGGAGCTTCTGCCCATGCGCCTGATGACCGTGGACGACAACCCCCGGTATGTGTACCCCATCGCCCGCTTCAGCGACACCCGCTACCGGGTGAAATACCGGGGCATCCGGGATTACGGCCTGGGCCTGTTTGTGGACATTTATCCGCTGGACGGCTGCGGTGACACGGAGGAGGAGGCCAGGGCCTGGGTGCAGCAGCCCATGCGGGATGTGAAGTTCATCAACTGCTGCGCCGCCGACCGGTTCACGCCCAGCCGCCGGGGCTGGCTCCACACCCCCGCCAAGCTGGCGGGCTTTGCCTGGGCCCGGCTCCACGGAAGCGCCCATTACATCCACCGCATCGAGGCCTGGGCCCGGCAGAAGGACTATGAGAAGTGCCGCTATGTGGGCTGCACCGTTTGGGATACCAACTGGAACATCGTGTTCCCGCGGGAGGACCTGGAAGAAACGCTGTATGTTCCCTTTGAGGACGCAGAGTTCCCCATTCCCGCCGGATATGACCGGATGCTGCGCCATACCTATGGCGATTACATGACGCCCCCGCCGCCGGAACATCGGATCGGGCAGCATTTTTACACCGTATGGCCCAAGGAACAAGGGGCCGCGGAGGAACATAAGGAAGGAGCCATCTCATGAAAGGTATCGTTTTGGCCGGCGGAGCCGGCACACGCCTGTATCCCCTGACCATGGTCACCAGCAAGCAGCTGCTGCCGGTGTATGACAAGCCCATGATCTACTATCCGCTGTCTACCCTGATGCTGGCGGGAATCCGGGATATCCTCATCATCTCCACCCCCACGGACCTGCCCAATTTTGAGCGCCTGCTGGGGGATGGCAGCCAGTTCGGCATTCATCTGAACTACAAGGTGCAGCCCTCTCCCGACGGCCTGGCTCAGGCATTTCTGCTGGGCGAGGAGTTCATCGGCGACGACTGCTGCGCCATGGTGCTGGGCGACAACATTTTCTACGGCAGCGGCTTCCGGGCCCGCCTGAAGCAGGCGGCGGCGGATGCGCAGCAGGGCCGGGCCAGCATTTTCGGCTATTACGTCAATGACCCCGAGCGCTTCGGTATTGTGGAGTTCGACGAGAACGGCAAGGTCATCTCCGTGGAGGAGAAGCCCCAGCACCCCAAGAGCAACTACTGCATCACGGGCCTGTATTTCTATGACAACCGGGTGGTGGACATGGCCAAGCGGGTGAAGCCCAGCGCCCGGGGCGAGCTGGAGATCACGGACCTGAACCGTTTCTATCTGGAGGACGGTACCCTGAACGTGCAGCTGCTGAGCCGGGGCTATGCCTGGCTGGATACCGGCACCATGGACTCTCTGGTGGATGCGGCGGACTTTGTGCGTACCATCGAGACCCGCCAGGGCTCCCAGATCGCGGCATTGGAGGAGATCGCGTTTACCGAGGGCTGGATCGACCGGGAGACGCTGCTCCAGTCCGCCCAGCGCTATGGCAAGTCCCCCTACGGCCAGCACCTGATGCATGTGGCTGAGGGAAAAATTCGATATTGATAGGTGATTTGCATGAAAATTCTGGACACAAAAATTCCCGAGGTAAAGATCATCGAGCCGGACGTGTTCGGCGACCACCGGGGCTGGTTCATGGAGACCTGGTCCCTGCCCAAGTATGAAGCCCTGCACTTCAACAGCATGCAGGACAACGAGAGCTTCACCGCTAAGAGGGGGACCCTGCGGGGCATCCACTTCCAGCAGGACCCCATGGCCCAGGCCAAGATCGTCCGGGTGGTGCGGGGCGCCGTTCTGGACGTGGCGGTGGATCTGCGGAAGGGCTCACCCACCTATCTGCAGTGGGTATCCGTGGAGCTCAGCGCCGAAAATAAGCGCCAGTTCTACATTCCCCGGGGCTTTGGCCACGGCTTCGTGACCCTGACGGACGACGTGGACTTCTGCTATAAGGCGGACAACCTCTATGACCATCCCAGCGACCGGTCCATCCGCTTCGACGACCCTGCCATTGGCGTGGACTGGGGCGTGACGGACCCCATTCTGTCCGACAAGGACAAAAACGCTCCGCTGCTGGCGGACAGCGACTGCAACTTCGTTTACGGAAAGGGAGAATGAGCCATGACCATTATCGTTACCGGCGGCGCCGGCTTTATCGGCAGCAACTTCGTGTTCCATATGCTCAAGGAGCATCCCGATTACCGCATCGTATGCCTGGACAAGCTGACCTATGCCGGGAATCTGTCTACTCTTGCCCCTGTGATGGACAACCCCAACTTCCGCTTCGTGAAGGCGGATATCTGCGACCGGGAGGCCGTTTACAAGCTGTTTGAGGAGGAGCACCCCGACATGGTGGTGAACTTCGCCGCCGAGAGCCATGTGGACCGCTCCATCGAGGACCCCGGTGTGTTTTTGCAGACCAACATCATCGGCACCGCCACCATGATGGACGCCTGCCGCAAATACGGCATCCAGCGCTATCATCAGGTGTCCACCGATGAGGTGTACGGCGACCTGCCCCTGGACCGGCCCGACCTGTTCTTTACCGAGGAGACGCCTATCCACACCTCCAGCCCCTACTCCAGCTCCAAGGCTGCCGCCGACCTGTTGGTGCAGGCGTATCACCGGACCTATGGTCTGCCTGTTACCATCAGCCGCTGCTCCAACAACTACGGGCCCTATCACTTCCCCGAGAAGCTGATCCCCCTGATGATCGCCAACGCCCTCAACGACAAGCCCCTGCCCGTGTACGGCGAGGGTCTCAACGTCCGGGACTGGCTGTATGTGGAGGATCACTGCCGGGCCATCGACCTGATCATCCATAAGGGCCGGGTCGGCGAGGTGTACAACGTGGGCGGCCACAACGAGATGCGCAACATCGACATTGTGAAGCTCATCTGCAAGGAGTTGGGCAAGCCCGAGAGCCTGATCGTCCATGTGGCGGATCGGAAGGGCCACGATATGCGCTATGCCATCGACCCCACCAAGATCCACAACGAGCTGGGCTGGCTGCCGGAGACCAAGTTCGCCGACGGCATCAAAAAGACCATCGACTGGTACCTGAACAACCGTTCGTGGTGGGAGACCATCATCTCCGGCGAGTATCAGGATTACTACGAGAAGATGTACGGAAATCGCTGAGCCATGGAGGAGCAGGCGGTAGAAGTCCGGATGGGGCAGACGCACCTGGGCTTTGTGGACGCGGCAAAGGGCCTGGGCATGCTGGCCATCATCTGGGGGCATATGGACTATCTGTGGAGCACCAGCTCCGTATGGTTTTCCTCCTTCAAGATCGCTGTGTTCTATGTGGTGGTGGGCCTGCTGAAGGCATACCGCTATGGGGAGCGGGGCCAGAGGGATTCCTGTGCACAGGTGATGAAAAAACGCTGGTATTCCCTGGTGATCCCCTATGGCGTGTTTTCGGCTCTGGCGATTCTGGCGCACCTGGCTTTTCTCACCATACACGGCGGCAGCAGACTGGCGGCCCTGAAGGGGGACGTGATCCTGACGGTGACGCTGCGGGGTGTTGCCACCCTGTGGTTTCTGCCTACGCTGCTGATCGCCGAGCTGCTGTTTGCGGCGGTGCGGCCGGAGGGCTGGTCTGCCGCCAAGCGCATACTGGTGTGTGTCCTGGCGCCGGCTATCCTATGCGTCATCGGCTATTTCTATCAGGGAATGGATATTCCCGGGGCGGATCGCCTGTGGGTGCAGGTGGTGCGCAATCTGTTTGTTGTTCTGGCCAAGAGCGTCAGCGGCTTTTGGTTCATGCTGTGCGGGTATCTGCTTTACCGGCGGGGAAAGCCGCAGCGGCTGGGAAGGCTGCCGGTGCTGGCGGTCCTGCTGGCGGTGAATCTGGGCCTGTCGCTGCTGAGTCCGGACCTGGATTTCAACTCCTTTAAGCTGGGGTCCTTTGCTCCGGTGTTCTATCTCAACGGTGTGTTGGGTTCCGTGGCCGTTCTGGAGCTGCTGCGCTGGCTGGAGGCCCGCATATCCCTGAGGCCCCTGATCTGGTGCGGCAGGCACTCCATGTTCCTGATGGCCACGCATCTGCCCTGGCAGATCGCGCCGGAGCTGGTGATGCTGGGCAAGCGTTTTTACCTGGCACAGACGCCGACGGCGCCGTATTTCCTGATGATGCTGGCGGAGTTCGCGGTGCTGATGCTTATTGAGGCTGCACTGGTCTGGTGCAAAGAGAAGGTCAAAGCCGCCATGACCGGGCGCTGGGGAAAAGAGCGGCCCATCTGCAAGGCGGTCAAGTATCTGTAACGAGGAGGTTACAAGCAATGAAGGTATTGGTAACGGGCGTGGGCGGTCAGCTGGGCCACGATGTGATGAACGAGCTGGCCCGCCGGGGCCATCAGGGCGTGGGCAGTGACATCGCCCCGGTGTACAGCGGCATTGCAGACGGCTCTGCCGTGACGGAGATGCCCTATGTGCCCATGGATATCACCAATGACGCCCAGGTGCGGCAGGTGATGGACGATGTGCGGCCCGACGCCGTGATCCACTGCGCCGCCTGGACGGCGGTGGACCTGGCCGAGGACGCCGATAAGCAGCCCAAGGTACGGGCCATCAACGTGGACGGCACCGCTCATCTGGCGGCGGCGTGCAAGGCCCAGGACTGCAAGATGATGTACATTTCCACGGACTATGTGTTCAATGGGCAGGGCCAGACGCCCTGGCAGCCGGACTGCAAGGACTATCAGCCCCTGAACTACTACGGCGAGACGAAGCTGGGCGGCGAGCTGGCCGTCAGCTCTGCGCTGGAGAAATACTTCATCGTGCGGATCGCCTGGGTGTTCGGTCTGAACGGCAAGAACTTCATCAAGACCATGCTCCAGCTGGGCAAGACCCACGACAAGCTGCGGGTGGTGTGCGACCAGATCGGTACGCCCACCTATACCCTGGACCTGGCCCGGCTGCTGGCGGATATGATCGAGTCCGACAAGTACGGCTATTATCACGCCACCAATGAGGGCGGGTACATCTCCTGGTACGAGTTTGCCTGCGAGATCTTCCGCCAGGCGGGTCTGCCGGTGCAGGTGGACGCCGTGACCACCGCGGAATACGGCGCGTCCAAGGCGGCGCGGCCCTTCAACAGCCGGCTGGACAAGAGCAAGCTGGCGGAGAACGGCTTCACGCCGTTGCCGGACTGGAAGGATGCCCTGAGCCGGTATCTCAAGGAGCTCGGCACCAATCCATAAGAGAAAAACGCTGCCTGCCCAGCAGGCGGCGTTTTTTTTCGCCTTAACGGGGCTTTCCACCGGGGGGAAAATGCGGTATACTGTCAGATGAGAGTTTTTTTGGGACAGCAGCCATGGTATCCTGCTGTCAGTGCGTCAGAAAGGAGGCGGAGCGGATGCTGTCTGTATGGGTAGGACGGGCCGGGTCCGGAAAATCCCGGCGGGTACTGGAGACTATGGAGAAAAACCGGGGACTGCGGCGGCAGGTGCTGCTGGTGCCGGAGCATATTTCCCACGAGGCGGAGGTGGACCTGTGCCGGGCCCTGGGGCCCACGGCGTCCCGGGATGCGGAGGTGCTGAGCTTCCGGAGCCTGTCGTCCCGGGTGCTGGCCGAAACGGGAGGGCTGGCGGAGTTTACCCTGGACAACGGGGGAAAGCTCCTGACCATGCGGCGGGTTTTGCAGGAGCTGGCGCCGGAGCTGCGGGTGTTCGGGCGGCCCAGTCAGCGGGCGTCGTTTCTGCGGCAGCTGACGGACCTGATGGAGGAGCTTTACGCCTATGAGATCGGGCCCCGGGACCTCTATGCACATGTAGAGGACCTGGAGGGCGCTATGGGCGATAAGCTGCGGGATATCGCGCTGCTGTATGCGGCGTATGACGCCCGGCTGCGCAACGGAGACATGGATGCCCGGTCCCGGCTCCAGAAGCTCCGGGAGCATCTGGAGCACAGCGACTATCTCCGGGGCTGCGATGTGTATCTGGACGGGTTTTCCTATTTCAACCGCCAGGAGGAGAGCATATTGGAGCTGGTGCTGCGGCAGGCCAGCAGCGTTACCGTGACCCTGCTGGGGGACCGGGGCAATGAACAGCTGTTTCAGAATGCTCTGCGCCAGCGGATGCGCCTGGAGCGCATGGCCCGGCGTGTGGGGCAGAGTATGGAAGTCCTGTGGTGCGAAAAGCAGGGGAGCGGCCCCTTGGATCACCTGGAGCGGCACTTTTTTGGCCGGGAGACGGCCTATGAGGGCCAGGCGGAGGGAATTCGCCTGTATCAGGCCGCCACGGCCTTCACCGAGGTGGAATGGGTGTCCCAGCAGCTGAGGCAGCTGGCGGCTGAGGGATACCGCTGGCGGGATATGGGCGTGTGCGCCCGGAATATGGAGGTTTACGGCCCACTGCTGGAGAGCGTGTTCCGCCGGGACGGCATCCCGGCCTATATCAGCCGCCGCAGCGATCTGCTGGAAAAGCCGCCCATCACCATGCTTTTGGGGGCCCTGGACGCCGTTACCGGCGGCTTTGACCGGGAGGACGTGTTCCGCTGTCTGAAGACCGGCCTGGGTGGCATTTCCCCGGATGAGTGCGATATCCTGGAGAATTATGTGATCGTGTGGGATATCCGGGGTGGCATGTGGCTGCGGGAGGGCGACTGGACCGCCAGCCCCGACGGCTACGGACGGGAGATGACGGAGACTGCCGCCGCACGGCTGCGGCAGGTCAATGGCGTCCGGCGGCGGGTACGTCTGCTGCTGGAGCCCCTGTATCAGGGGATGAAAACGGCATCATCCGCCAGGAGCAAGGCGGAGTGCCTGTACACATTTTTGCAGGAGGCCGGTGTACCCCAGGCCCTGGAGGAAACCGCCGGGAAGCTGCTGGCAGAGAACCAGCCCCAGCTGGCGGAGGAATATGTGCAGCTGTGGGAGATATTCTGCGGGGTGCTGGACCAATTTGTGGAGATCCTGGGGGACACGGAGCTGACGGGTGAGGAGTTCGCGCGGCTGCTGCGGCTGGTGCTGACCCAGTACAGCGTGGGTACCATTCCTGCCACCCTGGACCAGGTGAAGGTCAGCGAGATCACCCGCAACGACCGGCACCGGGTAAGGTGCCTGTTCCTGCTGGGGGCCAACGACCACGTGCTGCCTATGCCGCCCAGCGGCCACGGCCTGCTGGACCCGGAGGACCGGGAGACCCTGCAGCAGCGGGAGATCCTGCTGTCGGACGCCGTGTTTGACCCGCTGGACAACGAGCTGCAGAATATTTACGCGTGCCTGGCCCAGCCCACGGAGCGGCTTACCGTCAGCTGGCCGGTGGGGGACATCAGCGGCGCTCAGCTGCGGCCCTCCTTCGTGGTGCAGCGGATGGAGAAGCTGTTTCCGGATCTGCACGTCCTGCGGGAGGACGGGGCCTACCGGCGGATGCTGCCTGCCACGGCTCTGGAGCTGGCTGGCAGCGACAGGGCACTGGAGCGGTATTTCCGGCAGCGGGGCGGCTATGACCGGGTGCTGGATGCCATGGACCGGGGCCGCGCCCTGGGCCGGGGGCGGCTGTCGCCGGAGGCGGTGCAGGCCCTGTATGGGCGGTCCCTGCACATGTCGGCCTCCCGGATGGACCAGGTGAAGCGGTGCCACTTCGGGTACTTCATGCAGTATGGCCTGCGGGCCAGGGAGCGCCGACCGGCGGGCTTCGAAGCCCCGGAGATCGGCACGTTCATCCACTATTTATTGGAAAATGTGGCCCGGGAGGTAAAGAACCGGGGCGGCTGGAGCCAGGTGGAGCAGGAGGAGCTGCGCCGCCTGGTCCGGGAATACATAGACAAATACGCCCGGGAGGAGATCGACGGCTATCGGGAGAAAAGCGCCCGGTTCCGGTATCTGTTTTCCCGGCTGCGGACGGCGGCCTGCGCCATCGTGGAGGACATGGCCGGGGAGCTGGCCCAATCGGATTTTTCACCGGTGGCCTTCGAGCTGGGCTTCGGCGGCCGGGACGGGCAGCTGCCCGCCGTTACCGTCACCGAGGGAGATGAGACCCTGTCCGTCAGCGGCAAGGTGGACCGGGTGGACGGCTGGCTCCACGACGGAAAGCTGTATCTGCGGGTGGTGGACTACAAAACCGGGAAAAAAGCCTTTGACCTGTCGGACCTGCGGTACGGCCTGGGCATTCAGATGCTCCTGTACCTGTTCACTCTGGAGAAGGAGGGCCGCAGCTATTTCGGCTATCCCATTGTGCCGGCGGGGGTACTGTATCACCCGGCCCGGGAGGTGATCCTGAAAAAGGACCGGGGCATCCAGCCGGAAAAGCTCCAGGCTGCCCTGCAGGAGGAGCTGCGCCGCAGCGGCATGGTGCTGGCGGACCCGGAGGTGCTGCGGGCTATGGAGCACAGCGCTCTGGAAGCACCCCATTATCTGCCCATTCGGGTGAAGAAGGACGGCTCCATTTCCGACGGCATCGCATCGGCGGAGCAGCTGGGGAAGCTGGGCCGGTATGTGGAGGACCTGCTGCACCAGATCGCCAGGGAGATCGGCTCCGGCAATATTGACGCCGACCCAGTGGCACGGGGACCCCAGGAGCGGGCCTGCGACCGCTGCGATTTTGCTGCGGCCTGTGCCTTCCAGGAGGGCCGGGGCGGCGATCGGGTGCGCTATATCAGAACTGTAAAGCCGGAGGAATTCTGGCAATTCGTGGACGCGGAAAATGGGAAGGAGGGGAGCACATGCCGCTGACGCCGCAGCAGGAAACAGCCGTATATGACCGGGGCGGAAGCCTTCTGGTGTCTGCCGCCGCAGGCTCCGGCAAGACGAAGGTTTTGGTGGAGCGCTTGTTTTCCTATATGGAGCAGGAGGGCTGTCAGGTGGACGACTTCCTGATCATCACCTATACCAAGGCCGCAGCGGCGGAGCTGCGGGGCAAGATCGCCCAGGAGCTGACCCACCGGGTGGCGGACCGGCCCGGGGACAGCCACCTGCGGCGGCAGATGCTGCGGGTGTATCAGGCGGACATCAAAACCGTGGACGCCTTCTGCGCCGGACTGCTCCGCGAGAACGTGCACCTGCTGCCCCCGGTGGAGGAGCACAGCCTGACCCCGGATTTCCGGGTGCTGGACGAACAGGAGGCCATGCTGCTGCGGCGGCGGGTGCTGGACCGGGTATTGGAGGATTTTTACGCCCACATCGAGGAGGACGGCAACGCCCGCCAGCTGGCGGAGACCCTGGGAGCCGGACGGGATGACCGGGCGCTGGAGGCCCTGGTGCTGGACCTCCACGAAAAGACCCAGAGCCACCCGCACCCCCTGCGGTGGCTGGAGCAGCTGCGGCAGGGCTGGGAGGTCACCCCCCAGGAGCTGGCGGACCCCGGCTGCGGCCGGTATCTCATGGAGGACGCCCTGCGCCGGGCGGACTTCTGGGCCCGGCGGCTGACCCGGGCCGTGGAGGATATGGCGGACTATCCCGCCGTGTACAAGGCCTACGGTGACCGGTTTCTGGAGGTGGCCCAGGACCTGGAGGCCCTGCGGGACAAGGCCGTCGGCGGCTGGGACAGCCTTGCCCAGGGCGTGCCGTCCTTCCGGCGGATGGGCGTGGCCAAGGGGGAGGAGAACGCCGCCTGCCGGGAGCGGGCCAAGGCGGTGCTGGAGCAGGCCAAAAAGGCGCTGAAGGACATTCAGGCGATCTTTTCTGTGCCGGAGGCGGAGCTGCTGGAGGATCTGCGGCAGATGGCCCCGGCCATGCTGGCCCTGCTGCGCCTGACGGCACAGTTTACCCTGCATTATCAGGCGGAGAAGGTCCGGCGCAACGTGATGGACTTTTCCGACCAGGAGCACTATGCCATCGACCTGCTGACCGACGGCCAGGGACGGCCCACGGAGCTGGCAAAGCAGGTCTCCTCCCGCTACCGGGAGGTGATGGTGGACGAATACCAGGACAGCAACCAGGTGCAGAACTGCATTTTCCGGGCCCTGTCCGGGGAGGAGCGACGGCTGTTCGCCGTGGGCGATGTGAAGCAGAGCATTTACCGGTTCCGGCTGGCGGACCCCACCATTTTCCTGGAGAAATACCTGTCCTACCGCCCGGCGGCGGAGGCGGAGGAGGGCCAGCCGCGAAAGGTACTGCTGAGCCGGAATTTCCGCTCCCGGCGGGAGGTGCTGGACGGCACTAACTTTGTGTTCCGGGCCATTATGTCCCGGGAAATGGGGGAGATGGACTACGGCGACGACGAGCAGCTGTATTTCGGCGCGGAGGCGGCGTACCCGCCCCGGCCGGGCATGGAGCCGGAGCTGCACCTGATCAGCGTGGAGAATACGGAGGAGGAAACCTTCGACCGCACGGAGGTGGAGGCCCGGTTTGTGGCCCGGCGCATCCGACGGCTGCTGGACCAGAGCTTCCCGGTGCAGGGAGAGGACGGACAGCCCCGGCCTGTGGAGCCGGAGGATATCGTCATTCTCATGCGGTCCCCCCGGGCGCGTCTGGCGGCCTATACGGCGGCCCTGCGGCGGGAGAACATTCCCTGCACCAGCGGGGAGAGCGAGGCGTTTTTCAGCACCCTGGAGGCGGCGGTGATGGTGTCGTTTTTGCAGATCATCGACAATCCGCGGCAGGATGTGCCGCTGATCGCCGTGCTGCGGTCGCCGCTGTTCGGCTTTTCCCCGGACCGCCTGGCCCAGATCCGGGCGCTGCTGCCGGAGGGAGACTACTATGACGCCCTGTGCCTGGACGAGCATGAGGACACGGCGGCCTTCCGGCAGACGCTGGACGGTCTGCGGCTGGCCGCCCGGGACATGACGGCGGACCGGCTGCTGTGGAAGCTCTATACCCAGTGCCACGCCATGGCGGTGTTCGGGGCCATGGAGGGCGGCGCGGCCCGGAAGGAAAACCTCATCGCTCTGTATACCTACGCCGGGCAGCAGGCGGCGGCAGGGCGCGGCGGCCTGTTTGACTTCGTGACCCAACTCCACGACCTGCTGGAGGAAGGACGTCAGCCGCCTATCTCCACCCAGGCCACCGGCAGCGGCGTGCAGATCATGAGCGTCCATCGGTCCAAGGGACTGGAGTTCCCGGTGGTGATCCTGGCGGACCTGCACAAGCGCTTCAACGCCGACGACTTCCACCGGCCGGTGCTGGTGCATCCCCAGCTGGGGCTGGGCACCGAGCGGGTGGACCGGCAGCGGCGGATCCGGTACGATACCGTTACCAAATCCGCCGTGGCAGCGGCCCTGACCCGGGAGAGCAAGGCCGAGGAAATGCGCATTCTGTACGTGGCCCTGACCCGGGCCAAGGAGAAGCTCATCTGCGTGGACTGCATGTCCCACGCACGGAAACGGGCGGCGGACCTGGCAGTGCTGGCGGAGATGCCCACGCCGCCGGAGGCGGTGGCCGGGGCAAAATGCCCCGGGGACTGGCTGCTGCTGCCGCTGCTGTGCGCCCCGGAGGGGGAGCCCATCCGCCGCTGGGCGGAGACGGAGCCCCAGACCCTGACAGGCGCCGGAGGCGGATGGCAGGTGCAGGTGTGGGAAAATCCCGTGGCGCCGGCTCTCCGGGAGCGGGACAGCACGCCGGAGGAGGCGCGCGAAAGCGGCCCTGTGGAGGTCCGGGAGCTGGACTATCCCCACCCGGCAGCCTGCCGCATTCCCACCAAGGTCACGGCCACCCAGCTGAAGGGCCGGGAGCTGGATGAGGAGATCGCCCAGGGTACCGTCCGCCGGGTGCGTCAGGTGCAGGTGGAAACGCCGCGCTTTCTGATAGGGGAGCGGCCTTTGTCCGCAGCCCAGCGGGGTACGGCCATGCATCTGCTGATGCAGTATCTGGACCTGAGCGGCCCGGAGCCGGAGAAGCAGGTGCAGGCCCTGCTGGCCCGGCATCTGCTGACGCCGGAGCAGGCGGCGTCCCTGGAGCTGGAGCAGGTGCGCCGGTTCCTGGCCTCGCCTCTGGCGGAGCGCATCCGCCGGGCGGGGGAGGTGTACCGGGAGTACCGGTTCTCCCTGCTGCTGCCGGCGTCGCTGTATGATCCGGAGGCGGAGCCGGAGGATGAGCTGATGCTCCAGGGCGTGGTGGACTGCGCCTTCCGGACGGAGCAGGGCTTGGTCATTGTGGACTTCAAAACGGACCGCATCCTGCCCCAGGAGGCCGCCCAGCGGGCGGAGCTGTATCGCCCCCAGCTGACGGCCTACAGTCAGGCCCTGAGCCGGGTGCTGGAAGCACCGGTGGCGGAGCGGGTGCTGTATTTCTTCGGCCCCGGATGCCAGGTGACGCTGTAATGGCTTCGCTTCCGCTATTTCCGGCGGCGTGTTCGTAGTGGGCCTGGTGCCGGAGCTGTGTCTGCCCAGGGACCCCAAGCGCTATGAAATCCGATAAAATTTGAAATTTTTTCCGGCTTTGCGCCGCAGACTGCTGTCTGCGGCGCTTTTTTTGCCTGCGGCGGAAATGCATCCTATATTTAGCGGACATGAAAGCCGGGCGATTCGCGCAAAGTAACTCTGTCGCCGGCGACAAAATTCAAAAACAGGGGTGATCGCATGTATGAAACGCAAAAAAAGCGACGCATACGCAGGCCGGCCGCATGGCTGCTGGCCGTGCTGCTCACCGGGGCCCTGTGCTGCCAGACGGTATGGGCCGACCAGCGCACCTTGATCCCTGTGGGGAAGGCGGTGGGCATCAAGCTGTTTGCCGATGGCGTGCTGGTGGTGTCTACCTCCAGCGACGGTCCGTGCCCGGCCCGCGACTGCGGCATACAGGAGGGGGACCTGATCGTCAGCTGCAACGGCGAAAGGATCACGTCCGCCGAGGAGCTGCAGGCTCTGCTGCAGGCCGCCGGCGGAACGCCTGCAGCCGTGGGCCTGCGCCGGGACGGCAAAAGCCTTACCGTCACCGCCGTGCCGGTGCAGGCGGAGGATGGCTCCTGGCGTCTGGGCGCCTGGACACGGGACTCTATGGCGGGCGTGGGGACTCTGACCTTCTATGACCCGGACACCGGCGCCTATGGCGCTCTGGGCCACGGCATCACCGATACGGACACGGCCCAGTTGATGCCGCTGTCCAGCGGTTCCATTATGGAGACTACCGTGAAGGCCGTGAAAAAGGGACAGAAGGGCGACCCGGGACAGCTGAAGGGCGACTTCACCGTGCAGCACGATGTGGGCACCGTGTCCGCCAATACCAGCGGCGGCATTTTCGGCACTGTGGCAGAAGGCGGCTTTGTATCCGGCGCGGCACTGCCGGTGGCCCGGCGCAGCGAGGTGACCACCGGCCCCGCTGTTATTTTGTCCACCATCTCCGGAGATGATACCCAGGAATACACTGTGGAGATCGTGCGGCTGTGCCCTGCAAACCGGGACGGCCGGGACCTGCTGCTGAAGGTCACGGACCCCCGGCTGCTGGAGGCCACCGGGGGCATTGTCCAGGGCATGTGAGTGTGTTATAATTGGGACAACACGGGAAAAGCTTGATTTCAAGCGGGTTTCCGGTGTTTGTCCAACTTTTCATTGACCACGAAAACAGGACCACATTCTGCGCAGATGTGACGGACAAAAATGCTGCGAACTCTCGAATCCGGAGTTTTTCGGCAGCTAACAGCGGACGCAGGCAGAAAGGAGTCATATTCAATTTAATCGCCGCCTGGCGACTGCCGCACTAAGACCGATGGGGTATAAGCTGCCCATCGGTCTTTTTTGTTATTCCAAGGAAGGAGGCGCTGATGCTGAAATGGGGTGCAGTTCAGGATGGCACTTCTTTTCCGGAATTCAACCATGCGAGACTATTGGAAACCTGGAAGCTGCTTTTGCAATTTGTCGGAAAGCAACAAAAAAGCAGAAATTGAAATCCATCGCTTTATATAGCGTTGCGTTTTTGCAAGAGAAATGATAGTATACTCTAAACGGCCAAGGCCGACTGTTCCTATTTTCGGAGTAAATCCTGTTGATAAATGCACATTCGGAATCGTCTTGCCGGGAAACAAATACAATTGCCAAGAAATATTCCTTGATTGCAGGAGAAAGCGAGAGATTTCCCCTATGAAACGGAATACGAAACAGCTGATCCCCATGATCCTGGTTTTTACAATCATTGCGGCGGCCTATTCCTGCCGGATACTGGCCATGCTCGACATCGGCGGCGTTTGGATGAACTATATCCGCGCGGCGCTGTATTTGCTGCTGTTTTCCCTGTGGGGCTATTCCATTGACCGGCGCATTATACAGAAGCAGGCACTGCACTGCCTGCGCCTGACCGCGGCGCTGATGCTGGTATGGCTTATTTTGCGCACGCTGAAATATGAGTTTGTCACCGACCTGACAGTGGCGCGGTACATTTGGTATCTCTATTATTTGCCCATGCTGTTTATACCGCTGCTGGGAGTGTATATTGCGCTGACGCTGGGGAAGTCGGAGGAATACCGTCTGACCGAAAGGGCCGGCTTTCTGGTCGCCGTGCCGGGCATACTGTTTTTGCTGGTGATCACCAACGATCTGCACCAGCAGGTGTTTGCATTCAACAGCGGTGTGCCGGGCGTGCCGGACAATTATGGCTATTCCCACGGCATTTTTTACTTCTGCAGCATGGGCTGGATGGTTGCGTGCATGATTTTTTCCCTTGCCCTCCTTTTGAAGAAAAGCCGCGTCCCCAGCGGCAGCAAAAAAAGGATCAGGCCGTTTGTGATAGCCTGTATAACGGTTTTGTATGGGCTTTTGTATCTGTCCGGTCTGCCGGCCATACGCCGGTGGCTCGGGGATATGAATGTGACATTTTGCCTTTTATATGCGGCAATTTATGAAAGCTGTATACGCTGCCGGATGATACCGTCTAATACGGGCTATGTGGAGCTGTTCGAGGCGACAACGCTGGCGGCGTGCATTGCGGATCGCAGCGGGAATATCGTTCTCCGTTCCCGGGCCGCAGGGGAGGATATGGTTTGCCCGAGGGAGGGCGTTCCGCTCATCCGGCCCAACGGAATACGCATCTCCTCGGCGCCCATCAGCGGCGGCTATGCCATATGGCAGGATAATGTGCGGCCGCTGACGGAGCTGCGCGCAAGACTGAGCGAAAACAAGACCAAAATCAACAGCAACAAAGAGAAATTGCGGGATGCCTATATCATACAGAAAAAGCTGCTTGAGCTGACGGAAAAAAACCGTATTTACGACGAGATGGAGGCAAGGTACGGAGATCAGATCACCAGAGTCGGGCAGCTGCTGCGGCAATGCCAGGGGGCCGCACCCGAGGAAATACAAAGCGCACTGAAAAAGATCCTGCTGCTGGGCACTTACATTAAGCGCAGCGCCAACCTGTACTTTCTCAGCCAGGAATATGAGTTTCTGCCGCAGCAGGAGCTTCGGCTGACCATAGACGAGGCGGTGCGGGTGATAAACGTTTGCGGCACGGAATGCAGCGTGGTCTACCACACGACCGGGCCTATGCGCGCGACAGAGGTGGCGCGGCTGCTTGACCTTTTGAAGGTCGTGACGGAAGCGTCGATGGGCGGGCTGTATTCCCTGTTTATTTCCGTGTCCGACGGCGAGATGGATCTGTCGGTGGAGTGTGCTGCCGAGCTGTCCTTTTTGGCTTCTCCGGATGTGACGGTTCAGCAGGAGGACGGCTTGTGGCTTGTGCGCACAAGGATAGGAGGCGGGAGCGGTGCTTAGAATTAAACACCTGGGCTTTAATGCCATCAAGGAAAGCTTTGACCGGCTTCCCACAGGCGTGTGTTTTTTTGACCGAACGGGCAGCATCGTCCTGTGCAACCGGCAGATGTATCAGCTGAGCCGATTCCTGCTTGACAGCGATATGCAGTATCTGGGCGAGGTCCAGGAGGCGCTGTCTGCCCCGGGAGGGGGCATTGTGCGGATTCCGGATATAGACAACACCTATCGGTTTCCGGACAAAACTGTGTGGAGGTTTGAAAAAACGGAGGTCACCGACCGGTACGGAGTGAGCTATATACAGCTTACCGCCGCCGATGTTACCGACCTGCAGCGCGCCTTGGTACAGCTTACCGCGGACAGTAAGAAGCTGCAGGAGGATGCGGAAAAGCTGAAGCAGCTTTCCGATAATGCCGGGGCCCTGGCCCGGGAGAAGGAGCTGCTGGACGCGAAATCCGCCATGCACGACGGCCTTGCCGCCTGCATTACACTGACGAAGCAGTACATAACAGGGGAATTTGACGGTATGGACCCGGGCGTTGTATGCCATGAATGGGAGAAGGTCATTGCCTTCCGGGATACGATCCGCCTGCCGGCCAGAAAAAGACTGCTGGACAGCGCCAAGGCCAGCGGCGTGACCGTGCGGATAAGAGGTCAGGAGCCCACGGACGGTGAGGCGGAGCTGTTGTACACGGCCATGCAGGTTTGCCTGAACAACGCCATTCAGTATGCCAAGGCCACGGAGATTTCCGCAAATATTTGGGAAAACCAGGACAGCTATACGGTGGTGATACGCAATAACGGCAAGCCGCCGGAAAAGGAGATCACCGAGGGCGGCGGACTTACCAACCTGCGCCACCGGATCGAAAATTCGGGCGGTAAGATGACGGTGCAGAGCTTTCCGAGGTTTTCTCTGGCAATTGAAATACCAAAATCCGGGAATTCGGGGGTGAGTAACCTGTGACTATGAGAAAAATACTGATTGTGGAGGATCAGGCGCTGGCGAGAACCTATCTGTGCGCCTGCGTGGAAAAATGCACGGACTGCCAGGTGGCGGGTACGCTGTTCCGGGCCGACGCGGCGCTTCAGCGCTGCGATGAGGGGCCCATCGATCTGATTCTCATGGACATATGCACCGAAAGCGACTCGGACGGACTGGCCGCAGCCGAATCCATCAAGAAGATCTACCCGCAGATAAAAATCGTTATGGTGACCTCTATGCTGGAGGGACGGTTTCTTGATCGGGCCAGAAGGATCGGGGCAGACAGCTTCTGGTATAAGGACTCCCCCTCCGGCGACCTTGTGGGTGTGATCGAGGGAACCCTTTCCGGAAAGCACTTTTGGCCGGACGGCGTGCCCAGTGTCCGGCTCGGCAACACCCTCTCCTGCGACCTGTCTGACCGTGAGATAGAGACTCTGCGCCTGCTCTGTGAGGGAAAAACAAATGCCGAGATCGCCGTAAAGCTGAATGTGGGCGAGTCCTCGGTGCGGACCTATATTAACCGTATGCTGGAAAAAACCGGCTACACAAACCGCAATCGGCTGATGATCGCAGCTGTGGGCAAACGGATGGTCGTGCCCGGATGCTGGATCGAGGAGCAGGAAGAAACCAGGTAGGAGCAAATGGAATAAAGCGTCGCGCTGAAAAAACCATTTTTGACACGAAAATACCCAGCTTTCAAAAAGCTGGGTATTTTTTTGCGAAAAACAGACGCTCGTTCACAATTTGTTTACAATTAAAGAGGCGTTTGTCCTCACTTTTGAGGACAGACAGAGCCGGCGTTCCTTGCTACAATAAAGCCATAAAGTAAGACGGAACAGATCCGGTGTATGTATCAGAAAAAAGGAGGAACGGTTCGATGAAGAAAATCGTGGTCGATATGCAGAATTTTCTGTTTGCCGATTCCATAGCGACTGCTTTCAAAAATTCGGATTACGACATTGCTGTGGTTCGTGCGGAGTCCCCGCGAGATACCATTGAACTGTGCCGGGTGTTCAAACCGTTTGTCCTTTTAATGGAGGTTACCGCCTATACTCCATGGCTGCTTTGCGAGAGGATGAAGCTGCGGGATGAGGCAAAGACGGTGTGCCCGGATTGCAAAATTGCCCTCATCGTGGATTCCAACACCGAAAAACAGGCGGCAAAGGACATCCGGGAGGCCAAGAAAAATGGTATCATCGACCAGTTTTTCTACGGGTCGATGACCGCTGAATACCTGATGGATCAGATTTACGCGATGTAAGGACGACACAAGAAAGGTGAGGTGAAGCACAGTGAAAAAAAGGAAATGGCTTAGCCTTCTGCTGGCAGTGATGATGCTCGTATCAGCAGTGCCCTTCTTCCCGGTGACGGCCGATGCAGCAGATGGCACGGTGGAGGTTTCTACCTGGGCGGAGCTGAAAAAGGCGCTGGAATATACGACAAATTGCTCGGTGGTGAAGGTGGTTAAGGACATCGAAACAAAGTCTCTGAACGGACACACCGGTCTGCATCAGGACAACATCATCTTCATGTCGATGGCCATGGACAAGGTGCTGGATCTGAACGGACACACCGTCAATGCGTATGCGAAATACTATTCGGAGGTTGCGCAGGGGTATCTGATCAATATATGTGATAAGGATGCCCGGCTGACCATCCGCGACAGCGTGGGGGGCGGCGCCCTGATCGGCGAGTTTAATCAGGAATTCTACTATGAGTTTATCAATGTGAGTAAAGGTACGCTGGTTATGGAGAGCGGTACAGTCAAGATGCTGTGTCCCTCCAAAGATAATCAGTATACGAAGTGCGCCATCGGTGTATCCGGTACGGCGATCTTTAACGGCGGCGAGGTGCTGACGCAGGTGACCAGTCCCGGGGGCGAGAGGGAGGAGCGGTATTTTTCCCGCCGGCTGCAAGCCATTCGGGGAGAAGCAGGCGGCAGCGTCACCATCAACGGCGGCACCTTCGACCGGGTGGTTCTGCACAGCGCCCCCACACCGGAGAATCGGGGAAAGTATGAGCTGGTGGTAAACGGCGGCTTTTTCCGGCAATCCATCGCCCAGATATTGGTTGGGGATGTGTATGCCAGCAATTTCGATCATCTGACCATGCAGATCAACGATGCGTATTTCATGCGCACCACCGATAAGCTGGATCAGTGCCGTCTGGTGCTAAGCGGGAAGTTGCAAAGTTTTTATGACAGAGACTGGGATTACCGGTTACTTTATAACGATATTCCGGGCGCGACTTTCGATGATGCACTGAGTATGATGGATGATCTAATACCGCACCTTATCAGTGAAAACGGCGCGGTCTTTACCGATGTGCACGACGGAAACTGGTATGTGCGGGGCAATATGCGCCAGTGGGTTGAAAACGGCGGGCCGATCATGATTTTCCAGGGTACGTCGTTCGGCGTGCAGGGCGGCATAGCCAAGGTGATCTCCAACGCCTACGGCGTGAAGGAGGTCCTGCTGGACGGCGAGCCCATGGCCTGCGGCGAGCGAGGCTTCAGCGCACCCCAGGTGGATACCACCGCGGAGAGCGATCATCAGGTGAGTTTTGTGATGTATCCGATTTCCCCCATGCTGCGTGTGCTGGGGTACAGCTATTCCAATGATTATTCGACCGGGTATATTCGGATGCTCGTTGATGACGAAATAGGGTATGGCATGGTTCATTATCCCGATGTTCCGGAATCAGGTAAAGAGCCGTTTTCGGTGACTTACTACATTAATGAATCCAATGTGGACACACTGACCACCATGGAGCTGCAATATGACCTGATGCTGGAGACCAACGGCGTAAAGAAGCAGGTTACGACCGGCTACAAGGGCGCAAAGGTGGCACGGTGGGTGGATCGGACGAAGGCTATCGACACCATTTATCTGGATATCAGCCAGCCTCTGGTGCAGGGGGATTATACCAGCGGCACCTTCACTGTGGATGGGAGTGCTCCCTACACCATCGAGGACAGGCGGGGCTACTGGGAACATGAGGATATTTGGGACCTGACCGGAAACGGCAGTGTTCCCGCAATCTTGGGGGATCAGTATTATCGCTTCATCCGTGTGTACCTCAAGGACGGCTATGAGGGGTATAAATTCGATAAGAACAACCCGCCGAAGGTCAAGATCCGGGGCCTCAACCGGGAATGCGACAGTATATCTGTTTCGGTCGCCAGTGATGAAAGGTCCCTGGGGGTGTCCCTGGCCTCCCATCCCTCCGAGCTGATTCAAAACGCCTGGGGTACCGTTACCGGACTGCGGGCGGGAAGCGTGGTCGATGGAGTGAACATCAGGCCGAAGGACAGTTACTTTGATTTTGAGATTAAGGAGATCCAGCGAATCAAGAACGGAGTTGTTTACAGCACCAGCCCCAATGAGGTGATTGATCCCGACTATACCTATCGGATCAAGCTGGTGGGCACGGGCAAACAAGGAATGACATTCCACAACGGTCCGTGGCGGTATGATTACACATTTCACTATTATCTCAACACGAATGTCAAGCTGCGGATGTACAGTGATCTCAACATTGCAGAAAATTATCTTGAAGTGCCGTATGATGCATCCGCCCAGGCATACGTAATAGATTTGGTACCGGAACCGGATGTGATTCATTATGACTATCTGTCTTTGGGCGTGCCACTTCCGTGGGCGGGCGAAAGACCGATATATAACAATAATCTGGTTGCGGGACTGCCGGGCGGCGTTTCGGTTGTAAACTATACATGGTATGCTTCCGCTACGGGGGAGCGGATTCAGGCTGATATGACCTTTATCGCAGGCAGAAGATATCACGTAAACGTGATTTTACAGTGCGAAGAGGGCTATTACATAGCTGACGACGAGGAGCTGGATGCTTATGTGAACGGGGCAAAAGCGTATATAAGCGCGCAGGACGGGAACAGAACAACTCTTACCGTAGGATACTCCGTTCCCGTTGCTTCGGGTGTACACGGTCAGGCGGTGAGCTTCCGCGATGGCAGCGATGTGACCGTTTCCCTGTTTGCCGATGGCAGCGCAGAGCCCAAGTACACCGTATCGGTGCCGGGGGGAACAAAAGACAGCTCCGGACAATACACCACCACCTACGACATTCCCGAGGTTGCTCCCGGTACCTATACCATGCAGGTGTCGAAGAAGAATCATGTCACCCGTGAGTACACCGTGACGGTGAGCGGCGATGCGGTGACGCAGGATGTGAAGATACATCTGATGGGCGATATCAACGGCGACGGCAGAATCAGTATCGGTGATATCAATAAAGCAAACCTTCACGCAAAGGGAAAAAAGATATTGCTTGGGTATGAACTCGCCTGTGCAGACATCAACGGCGACGGCAGAGTGACGACCAGTGATGTTAACAAGATGAATCTTCACAATAAGGGAAAGTCCCTTCTGTGGTAGCCCAACCGGCTTGTCTTAATGCCAATGCGCCTGCCCTATACGCCATATAGGGTAGGAGCTGCGGTTTAAGAATAAAAAATGCAGAGCAATCTGCACCGCCGCTCTTCGGAACTAAGCGAGACTTCGGAAGCGGTGCGTAAGAAATGTCCCGCAAATCTATTTTCAAAGGAGGAGCTTGGTCATGAACAAGCGAATCACATCCCTACTGCTCAGTTTCGTCATGATTTTTGCGATGTTTGCAACTGCGGCACCGGTATCAGCAGAGCCTGCGACGTCGACATTTACCTTCACGGTCGAAGCTGACAAGACAACAGCAGGCCCCGGGGATACTGTCACGTTTACCGTTTATATACAGCAAACAGGTACGATGACTTGTTTCCAGGGCAAACTTGGCATCCCGTCCGGCTTAACATACGTTGTGGATAGCGGTGCTCTTACGGAGGGTATCCAGGAGAAACTTGGCCGGGACGAAGTTGCCTGGACCCAGGATCCCTATAAGCTCTTGAGCGCATTTGGCGCAGAGGATTTCACCGGGACAGATAAGATCGCAGTGATGAAATTTCAGTGCACAGTGGATAACGATACTGCTGCAGGAAATTATGAGGTAACTCTGCTTGAAATTGAAGCGGACGGCGGTTCTACTGAGAACTACGAAACCAAAAATCCCACATGCATCCCTGCGACCATCACTGTCCCTGCCGCACCGAAGCCGGCAACGGGTATCACTCTTAACAAGAGTGAATTGACACTGGTTGCCGGTGCAGTGGATGACAGCCTGAAAGCGACGGTCACGCCGGCCGATTCTACCGACACGGTGGTATGGTCTTCTGACAAGCCCGCTGTTGCTACCGTCGATCCCGCCACGGGCAAGGTGACCGCCGTAGCCCCCGGTGAAGCGATCATTACCGCAACGGCAGGAACAAAAACGGCCACCTGCAAGGTGACGGTAAACTGTGGTCACGGCTCCTTCACCCTCTTCCCGGAGAAGGAATCGAACTGCACCGAGAAGGGCTGGGACGCTTATAAGAAGTGCGATCTCTGCGGCAAGCTGTTTGACATGAGCGATAATCCCCTTACCGGGATCCCGTACAGGGCCACCAACGACGATCATGATTTCAACACTTCTGAGTGGGGATACAAGGAGGCCGACGGCCACGCCCATGTCTGCAGCCGCAACGCGGCGCACCATGATACCGTAATGCCTCACACGGCAGGCCCTGCCGCAACGGAAACCACACCGCAGACCTGCACAGAATGCGGATTTGTGATGCAGGCTGCAACGGGCCATGTCCATGCCAACCATCTGACCAAGGTGGACAAGGTGGACGCTACCTGCACCACTGACGGCAACAAGGAGTACTACCGGTGCACCTGCGGCAAGCTCTTCGAGGATGCTGCCGCCGCCACGGAAATTACCGACCACAGCAGTGTGGTGCTTCCCAAGACGGGTCATAGCTACACCGTGCAAAACAGCGATGAAGCTCACAGAAGATCCACCGCTGCAGATTGCCGCGAGTTTGACACCTATTGGTACACCTGCGCCAATGACGCAACCCACAGCGCCAAGGATGATGCCGCCGCTGCGGATAAGTTCTATAACGGCAAGCAGGGCGCTCATGTTTACGGCAGTGAGTGGGTCGATTGCGGGGAGACCGGTCACGCCCACAAGTGCCAGTATCATGATGCCTATGATGCAGTGCAGCCCCATACGCCCGATCATGAGGGCGGAGCGACCTACGATTACGCTGTGAAGTGCACCGGCTGCGGCCGTGTGCTTGAGCCCCAGCGGGAGAACGGCAGCATTCGCATCGAGGTCCCCTTCAAGCTCACCGTGAAGAAGACCGGCGAAATGGATCCCGGCCAGGAGACCTTCAAGTTCGCTATTGACAGATTCGGCGCCCCCACCGTCTATACGCTGGTGCAGGATACCGTGGAGACCAATGGCGAAAAGACCTATGAGGGTAAGTTCATTTTCACCATCAGTAAGGATCAGGCCGGCAATCTGTCCGAGGGCTTCGTTATCCACCAGGTCAAGGGCAATGCTGCGGGCTGGACTTACGATGAGAGCATCTTCTACGCCATGCCTCTGTTTGTCGACAGCTATGACAGCGTTCGGGGCTGGGCCTTCTTCAAGTTCGACGAGAAGGGCGAGCTGGAATACAACGATCCCATGGAGGAAATCGGCTTCACCAACAGCTATAGCGCCAAGAAGCCGGTGACGCCTCCTGCGCCGGAACCCCCCGAGAAGCCGGTGACGCCTCCTGCGCCGGAAACCCCCAAGACCGGCGACGGCAGCATGATCGCTTTCAGCATCGCGATGGCGATCGTATCCGGTGCGGCTCTGATGGGAGCAGCTCTGTATTCCCGCAGAAGGAGCAGATAAACCACCTAACCGAAAAATCGTACTAAAGGATTGAAGCAAAGGGCGGGACGGAAGCCATCCGCCTCCGCCCTTTCGCTTTTCCAAAGAAAATCAAGCAGTTGGTTTTCTTTGGAAAGGTAATGTTATACAGCAATCCACTAAGGTGCTCGGCTTCAAAAACCATCTGGACTTTGTAAAGGAGGAAAAGAGATGAAAACAAGTAAACGAAATCGATGGCTCAGCTTTTTGCTGGCGCTGATCATGCTGGTGGGCTTGCTGCCGCTTTCTGTGCTGTCGGTGGGCGCTGAAAGCGGCGGCGAGGAGACGACCGGCGCCAGTCGGGGCGCAGCGCGGGCCTCTTCTTCGTCGTATCCCGCGCTAACCAATTTGGTCGAGGGAACGGAGATAATCTACGGTCACGTCTATTTTTTCTATAAAAACGGCAGGGTGGTGAGCCGTTCGGTCATTATAGACCCGGAGGATTGCATATATAACGAGAGATTACTCGAAGGCTATAAGAGCGATACAAATCTTCAGCGGGTCGTGTCATACGATAACGGCATTCTTATGTATTGGACACGTTATGAGAATGATTTCCTGGATCTTTCGGGGCTTGAGGGAAGGTCTCTGATGCTGGTTCTGTTCGACAATCTGAAGCTATCCGCCCTGTATGCCCCCGGCGTCGATCTGAAGCTGATGGTGACCGACGGCGTCCAGGTCACCTTCAACCACAGCACCCGGTATAAGAACAAGACCGCCTACTGCCCCCAAAACGGTGCAACCGGCGCGGTGATCGATCTGGCCCAGTCGGAGGGAAGCCTGAGCGGCTGCGGTACCTTTGAGCTGTGCGGAAACGGGAAGCTGGGTATCGTTACGACGAGTGCCCCCAGGAAAACCAGCCCCGACTATGCCATCGTGGCGAAAAACACATCGGTTCTGGAGGATGCTGCACTGAATATTGTCTGCGGCAACAGCTACAGAGATGTGAGTTCCCTGATTCAGACGATCTCGCTCACCATCGACACCACCAGGGATGTTTCCCTTTCTATCAAAAATCCCCGGACCAACGCCGCCGCTTGGAGCTGCCATATGAACAGCTTCAAGCTCGTCAACGCAAAGAGCCTGAATGTCTATGTGCAGCGGGGCTCCGGCGGATGGACCTTATTCGGCAGCAACGGCGAAACCGACCCGGCGAAGGTGTTTAAGTATTACAGGAGCATCGGTAAGATCGGCAGGGAATGGTATATAGCCGGAAGAACCAACAGCGGCTATACTCTCACCCTGGATCGCAGAGACTACATGCCGCAGATACGCTTCAACCTCAACTTGCAGGAGGTGAAGGGGGGTCAGACGGTGCGGGGCCTGAAGGCCGGCCTGGGCTATGAGATGTCTGCGGATATTGTGTATATGCCCCAGTGGATGCAAAAGCTGAGGGATGCAGGCAGAGTCAGATTCTATTTCTACGGCCTCCTGTGCAAGCCGGGTCAGGAAGAGGGCTATGAAGAAGACCCCTATGCGTATACGTATGATTTTTATGTGGACCGTACCGGAAAACACAGTGTAGAGTTCTACTGGGCCTGCAGGCCGTCGATAGATAGTAACTATGTTAGACCGATGACAGAAGCGAGTGTCCTTTATCAGACACACATCAAATTTGATGTGCAGATGAACGAATCGGTCAGCGGCAAACAATACATATATAATGTTCAGCTTCTGCAGGCGGGGGGCGAATTTACCGAAGCAACCAACGCCACCCACAAGATCTCCCTGCATCCGGATACATTGGCGAAATGCTATACCGACGAGTCATATTCAACTGGTATCCCCTCCGAGTGGAGATATCTGGCCGATGAGGATGCGTATATTATGTACTTCTGGGTAAGACCACGGCACGGATATGAGCTTGCCGATTCGACTGCGACGGCAGACAACGGAGTTACTCTGAATGTGCAGCATACAAAGGTTACAAGGAGGTCATTCACCAACTATGAAAAAAACCTCACTGTCAACCTTGTGGCAAAGCGGAAGCTGACGGATGTGCGCGGTACGCTCAAGAACTTCCGTCTCGGCATTGACGCCGGGTTTACGGAGATCGTATCGAATGAACCGAAAAAGTATACCTTCAAAAATACGGTGGTATACGATGTCGCCTATGGCTCTTACGGCGTAGAGGCCGGTCAATTGCGTGAAGGCGATACGTGTTATGTCTACTTCGACGTAAAGCCGGGGGTTGGCTATTATCTCCCCGAGAATGCTTCGGTAAAGGTGATCCAGCCCGCAGGCTACAGAGCCAACGGGATATTCGACTCTGCGGAAACATACAGCACAGTCTATAAGGGCGATTGGTACGACTATTCACCGATAGGACGGAAATACCGGGTCTCCCAACTGTTGGAGCCGAACAGCGAGGGAGTGAAATACGGGACCGATATCCGCGTACAGGAGCCTAAGGCGGGGGACCGCCCTGCTGCCTTTGCCGACTATGAAAAACCGACAAGCCTGCCGTATAATATGAAGGTGCTGTCGATGCAATGGCTGGGACCCGATCAAAAACCAATGAGGAAATTTGACAAATTTGAGGTTGGAAAATCGTATTTCCTCGATCTTCGTATCGGATTTGAGGGCGGCGAAGAAATGGGCTATGTATACCCGAAAAATTGGAAAGATTTCAAGGTGAACGGTAAGAGCGTAAACGCATGGATGGAATATGAAGACAATACAGACGGGCATGTCTGGCAGGTGTATGAATCCTATAAGGTGACTGACCCCAACGCCCGCGGCTCCGTCAGCGGCACGGTGAAGAGCTTTAATTCCGCTTCCGATAAGGTGACCGTTCAGCTCATTCAGCAGGGACACTCAGAGCCTGCGTATGAAACCACGGTCTCCGGCGGAACGAAGGAGGGGAATCAATATACCGCCTCCTACACGATTTCCGGGGTCGCTTCCGGTACCTATACCATGCGGGTGCTGAAGAAAAATCATGTCACCCGGGAGTATACCGTGACGGTGAGCGGAGAAGCGGTGACGCAGAATGTGAAAATTCACCTGAAGGGGGACATCAACGGCGACGGCAAGGTCACGATCGGCGATGTCAACAGAGCAAACCTTCATGCAAAGGGAAAGAGTAAATTGACTCTGTATGAATTTGCCTGCGCAGACATCAACGGCGACGGCAAGATCACGATCAGCGATGTCAACAGAGCGAACCTTCATATGAAAGGAAAGTCTTTGCTTTGGTAGTCTGATTGAGTTTGCTTCAACACCTCAGCTCCTGCCCTATGCCTGCATAGGGCAGGGACCGAGGCTTAAGAAGATAAAGCTATCTGTACCACCGCACCTTACTATTTGGAAAGGGCTTGTAAAAGCCCCTTTCCGAAAGGCGATGAACAGATAAAAAACGCATCGTCTTTCGGAAGGGTGAGAATTTCATTCAGGGCGTATCTATGGAAAACAGGCAGGGATGCATTGTGCCACAGGAATACTTCGGAATAAGAAAGAGGAGGTCCATATGAAAAGAATTGTGCTGCTGTTTTGCACAGCAATGTTATTCATTTGCTCTTTGTGCGGATGTTCGGCTTCACCCGAAAAAAACCCTTCTATCCCAGGCGGGAGCACGATCCCCGGGGGCAACACCGCGAAGGACCCGGATGATAAAAACACAGAGGAGGCCGCTTTTGCGGCGCTGCAAAAGAAAATCGCACAGAGCGGCAGCGCAGTCGCCGTCGCCTTTATCGGCTATGTGGACAGCGAGAGCTCTGAGGTGGACCTGCGCGCCTATGTTGCGGGCAGCGAAACGGGAAAGGAATATCCCAGCCTATCCCGTGCGCCGCTTTACATGGCTGAGGGACAGGAGCTGTATGCAATTATACCGCCGAATGACAAGGGAACGATAATCGTGTACCCATCCATGATGACCGAAGACGGCGAGTACGCCGACGACAAGAGCAATCCCCTCCACGTGGGGGAGCCCGGCGAACCGCTATTGCTGCGGTGCAACCTCAGCGAGATATACTCCAATGTGCTGATTGCCGCTACTGACGGCGGCGGGGCCATGGACTTCCGCCCGTCGCTGTCCATGGAAAACGGGCACCTGCAGGAGATCGCAGGGGTGTACGATTTCTCAACATACGAGGAAGTGCCCGATGAGCGATCCATTCAAATCGCAACAGAGCTTCTTCTGGAAACGGACGAGGTAAAGCAGGCGGTCATGCAGGGAATGAAGGTTATGTATACCGGAAATACCCAGTGGATCGAGGGGCGCCCCTGCCTGCTGTTTGCCCTGGGAACCGACAGCGAGGAGCAGTTTGTCAGAGAACGTTATTACGGCGTGTGCGACAATCTCGTCTATAGCTACGATGCCATAAGCGATACGTGGTCTACTGTCGGGCGGCAATAAAATCAAGGGGAGAACAATCATTCATATTCCGTGGGGGTCCACGGAAAAAAGAAGTGATCTGCCGGCTCCGGTCGGAAAAGTATATGGATCATTCTCACAATTGGAAAGGAGCTTTTATTATGGGACTTATTAAAGCGGGTATCGGTGCATTGGGTGGCACTCTTGCCGACCAGTGGAAGGAATTTTTCTACTGCGAGTCTATGCCCAAGGAGGTGCTGGTCACCAAGGGACAAAAGCGCGTCAGCGGCAGGTCCTCCAATACGAAGGGGAGCGACAACATTATTTCCAACGGCTCCGGTATTGCCGTGGCCGACGGGCAGTGCATGATCATTGTGGAGCAGGGGAAGGTGGTGGAGATCTGCGCCGAGCCCGGCGAATTTACATACGACACCTCCACGGAGCCCTCCATCTTCTCCGGCAATCTGGGGGACAGCGTCCGCGCCACCTTCCAGACCATCGGCAAGCGCTTTACCTACGGCGGCGACACCGGCAAGGACCAGCGGGTGTACTATTTCAACACCAAGGAGCTTATTGACAACAAATTCGGCACGCCGAATCCCATCCCCTTCCGTGTGGTGGATTCCAAGATCGGTTTGGATGTGGACGTTTCGGTGCGCTGCTCCGGTGTTTATTCGTATAAGATCGCAGACCCTCTGCTCTTTTACACCAATGTCTGCGGAAATGTGGAGAAGGAGTATACCCGGGACGAGCTGGATAGCCAGCTGAAAACCGAGTTTGTCAGCGCTTTGCAGCCGGCCTTCGGTAAGCTGTCCGACCTGGAGCTGCGTCCGAATCAGATCGTCAGCCACAATACAGACCTGGAGGATGCCATGAATGTGGCGCTCTCTGCCAAGTGGGGCGAGCTGCGCGGTCTGAAGGTAGTCAGCATTGCCCTGGGTTCGGTCACGCTGCCGGAAGAGGATGCGGAGATGATCAAGCAGGCCCAGCGCACGGCCATCATGCGGGATCCCACCATGGCGGCAGCCACGCTGGTGGGCGCACAGGCGGATGCCATGAAGACGGCGGCAGGCAACCAGGCAGGCGCTATGACCGGCTTTATGGGCATGGGCATGGCCATGAATGCCGGCGGCGGCATGAACGCACAGAACCTGTTTGCCATGGGACAGCAGCAACAGCAGCAGGCGCAGCAGCAGGCTCCGGCGGCACCGGCAGCCCCGGCAGCGGGCGGCTGGAAATGTGCCTGCGGCGCAACCGCCACGGATAAGTTCTGCCCGGAGTGCGGTGCCAAGAAACCGGAGCCCGTACAGGCCGGCGCATGGAAATGCAAGTGCGGCGCTACGGCCACCGGCAAATTCTGCCCCGAATGCGGCTCTCCCAAGCCGGCGGATTCCGAGGGCTGGACCTGCACCTGCGGCACTTTGAATAAGGGTAAATTCTGCCAGAGCTGCGGCGCCAGAAAACCCGAGGGCGCACCGCTCTACCGCTGCGATAAATGCGGCTGGGAGCCGGAGGATCCGACGAATCCGCCGAAGTTCTGCCCCGAATGCGGAGATATATTCGACGATAACGATAAAAAATAAAACTGCTGCTTAGCGGGAACCGTATTAACGGAAGTGTTGTTTCGGCCAGGTATGAACGGCTTAGACAAAAAGCCGTTCATACCGCCGAAAGGCTTTTGCGCAGCAGGATAAGCTTCCCTGCCGGCAAGACGGCAAAGAATTTTTTGTGTGATTTGTTAAAGAGTGGTTTTGCATTTGCTTGCAAAAGGAGATCCTGTTATGAGTAAAAGAAAAAAAGACATTAAAATGACCATATTTATCATGGTCGCCGGCATCGGCTTGATAATTGCGGGTGTAATCGGAATTGTTACAAGCAGAATCGACAGCAGGGAATATAAAAACTCAACCGATATACGGAAAATTCCTGCTGTCATTGTTGACTTTTCAACCAAAGACGATAAGGATGATTCCGGTGATGTTCGTTATACAACATATAAATTTAAAGTTTCATATGTTATTGACGGAAAAACCTATAAGGGAAAATATGAAGAACGTGTCTGGTCAAGGTCGAGCAGCTACACAAAAAAATATACCTATGATCAATTGAGAAAAGGCGACACAATAGACGTCGAGGTTTATAAAACCTCAAAAGGTGATTACAAGCTTTCTCCTGAGGGAAGTCCCGTTGATTTTCTGCTCTATTGTGCGGCAATCCCCGTTGGCTTGTTCTTTGTTGTCATAATGATATGTGACGTTGTAAAAGACAACCGAAAAAAGAAAAGCGAAAACGAAATGATCAGCAAGGAATAAATCAGAGGTGCTTTTATGGATTTATCAGTAGCACTGATTATTGCGGCTTCCTTTGCTATTTTATGTACATTCTATATCGGTAAAAGAATACTTACCATAGATTTTTCGGAATACAGCTCCAAAAACTCTAAAAAAGCCAAACTGGAAAGATTGCTTGCGAAAAAGGAAACACCCCTTCAGAATTCAAAAATCCGAAGAGATATGAGAAACGCCTTTGAAAGAATTCTGATACCGCTGGGGAATGCGGATCAAGACCTTCTTCCGGCAAGAATGGATATGGCATTCCGGAAAAAAACCGTCAGTCAAATCAACAGACTTCATAGGAATAAGCTTTGCCGCAAAATTTACGTCACAGATGTTGTTCCCATTCCTAAAAACAACTTTGAAACATGGAGCGATGACGGCAGAGAATGGCGGGAATCGGTTTTAATGTGCAGCACACAGGAGCGTTTTGAGTCAACCGAAGGCAACATGGTTCAGAGCGAGCTATACCGTAAGAATTCATATCTCAGAATACTTCAGTCAAGACACGTTCGCCGCACCGATCAAAAAGAAAATAAGAAAAGCTATTATAACGATATGTTGAGCATAACCTGCCCGTCCTGCGGTGCAAGAGTCAAGCTTGACAGTCAGCAGGTTACCTGTGAATACTGCGGCGCCGTTATAAAAAACGAGTTTTACGATTGGCAGACCGAGTCGTTTGAGATTTATGAATCTATCAGTACAAACCTGAAAAGATTTTTACAGCTTCTGGTGTCCGGCTCCATACTTTTCTTATGTGTCTTTCTGTGCTTATATCTGATCAAGGACACCGAGATTTCCCTTGCCGCCGGCGTTGGTGCAGCGGTTCTGACTTTCGGGGGAATCGTTACACCGATCATCTGCGGGAAAATCAGGCAAGAAAAGCTTGCCGGAAAAATTGTAAGATATTCCGAGAATTATCTCAGAGCCTGCTTAAACGAACACTTTTGGGAGAATGAAAACGACGAAGACCTGCTTGATTTCAGCGTTGGTACAATTAAGCTTTTAAAAGTTGCCCACACAGAAGAAACAACAACCGTTACGGCTGACATTTTCGGAACAAAAACCTTTCTTCCCGAAAATCAGAAGCCGTATACAGAAAGATTTAAAAAGAGATTGCTTATGCAAAGGGCAAGATATCCCGAAAAGCGAAAAACGGACGGCGAGTTCTTTACCGAAAAGGATTGCCCGTCCTGCGGCGCCAATTTCATGCCTGATGAAAACCACTGCTGTTCGTTCTGCGGGTACGGCTTACAGGTCAACAATGCAAAATGGATTGTACAAAAAAATTAATAAGCGGAGGATCACATTATGGGACTGTTTGACAAAAAATACTGCGACATCTGCGGTGAGAAAATCGGACTTCTCGGAAACCGCAAGCTGGAGGACGGGAATCTCTGTAAGGATTGCGCAAGAAAGCTCTCGCCGTTTTTCAGCGAACGGCGGAGCTCGACGGTGGAGGACATCAAGCGCCAGCTTGCTTACCGTGCAGAAAACGAAAAGAAGCTTGCCGGCTTTGCCCCGTCGATCACCTTTGACGGGAGCAAAAAGGTATACATCGATCCTATAGGGGAGCGGTTCATCGTTACCGGGACCTCTAACTGGCGCAGCAGCAATCCTGACCTCATTGCATTTTCTCAGGTGCTGGGAGTGAATACGGATATCCGGGAGAATAAGGAGGAGATCTTTTACGAGGACTCTGAGGGAAATGAGAAGAGCTATGTGCCGCCCCGCTATGCCTGCGACTATGAGTTCAATGTGACGATTCGGGTGGATTCTCCATGGTTTAGTGAGATCGAACTGGAGCTGAGCGACGGCAACCGACCCGACAGCCCCTATACGGACCTGTACCGCCAATATGAGCAGAGAATGCACGAGCTTGCAGACATTCTGATGCGCCGGGATAACAGAAACCGGGTTTGGGACGGCGGCAGTACGATGAATCGGGTGGATAGCACGGGCATCCGTCAGGAAAGACCTGCTTCCGCGCCCAATGCTATGGGCAGCGAGACATGGGTATGCCCGTCCTGCGGCGCACAAAGCAGCGGAAAATTCTGCGCAAACTGCGGCACCCCCAAGCCTGTAGTCAGCTCCGGCTGTACAAACTGCGGGTGGAGACCCTCGGCGGGACAGGGTATGCCGAAATTCTGCCCGGAGTGCGGCAGGCCGCTTCGATAAATCATGAAGCGCAAGGCGCGCATTGCTGCAGCGGTTGTGCTTGCATTCCTGCCGATTTTCGGGCTTTTGGGCTGCGGCGAAAGTGAAAAGTTTACTGCTGATGATCTTGTTTTGATCCATACCGTTTATTACGGAACGGAAAGGAACCCGGTGTATTGCTTTGCTTTAAAAAAGGAAGAAAATGGCTGGTTATTCTCTGCGGATTGCCTTGTGGGAGAGCAGAAGGAGCACTATGCCTCCTTCGAATCGTTTCCGATACCGGCGGAGGATGCAGCGGGATTCCTTCAGATCATTAGCGAGGATGGCGAGATAAAGAAGCTTTACAAGCATCGCAATCCAATACGTTTTTTTCACATATCTGACGTACCGGCACGCAGCCTGGGAATGACTTTCTGTGACGGAAGCACGATGGAGAAGGACGCGGAACTCGGCGGCAGGGCACTTGATTATCTCTATGTGCTTGCCGACAGATACTACATGGAGGCTGAAGGTTCAGCAGAGACTCCACCAGATACAGCAACGAGCTGAATATCATTATGCAAAAGCAAGAAAAGCTAAAAACAAACCGACATTGTCAGAAAAAGGAGGAAATTTATGGCTAATCAATGTGCTATCTGTGGTGCGGACATCAATCTGATCCAAACGCAAAAGCTGTCGGACGGCAACTGCATTTGCCGCAAGAACTGCAGGAAAAAGGGCTTCAAGGTATATGACTATGTGCATAGCAATCTTCCGAGTGTCAAGGCGCATCTTGCACAGGTGGAGCGCGGCACCAAGCTGTGGGACCACTATTTCGTTCCGAGGGAGAAAACAAAGGATAAGAGCAAAAAGCTGAAGCGCTTAGGCACCTATCTCTATGTGGCAGCGGATATCGGGCTGATGGCGTATGTGCAGAACGATTACAAGTTTATGATGTTCGGCAAGACCACCCGCGCCTGCGTGTACCGCATTGCCGACCTGCGCAGCTATAAGTATGAGGAGCAGCTTGTTAAAAACGGCGATAAGAGCGAGAAGAAGCCTTTTGCAAGACTCAGCTTTACCAATACGCAGGGCCTTTACGAATTCGTTCTCCCCATGAACAACAGAAAGGATTTTGAAGCGCTCAAAAAATACTTCGATACGCTGTTCGGCGTACAGAATACACTCGGCAACGCCTCGAACGTTTGGAAGCAGCAGATGACCGCAGTTAAGGATATCGCGGCAGGATTTTCTGCCACGGTAAAGGGAGAGGCCGATGCCGGCGACAAGGCAGCGCAGGCAATCGACTCCCTGGATGCCGCAATCTACGGCGACCGCACCGAGTGGATTCAGAAAGCAGATGCGGCCCTTGCGGCATTTAATGGGTGAATTTCTTTAAGAGAGGAGATCTATTCATGCAAACCTTGCAGGAATATAAATGCCCCTGCTGCGGCGGCGCGATAGCCTTTGACAGCACACTCCAGAAAATGAAGTGCCCTTATTGCGACACGGAGTTTGAAATGGAGGCGCTGGAGGGCTACGACGCCGAGCTGCAGAGCGAAAAATCCGACAATATGGAATGGGAAACCACGGCTGGAGGAGACTGGCAGGAGGGAGAAACCGACGGCCTGCGCTCGTATGTGTGCAAGTCCTGCGGCGGCGAGATCGTAGGCGATGCCAACACAGCGGCTACTGCTTGCCCCTTCTGCGGCAATCCCGTGGTGATGATGGGCCAGTTCTCAGGTGCTCTCAAGCCGGATCTTGTGATCCCGTTCAAGCTGGATAAAAAGGCGGCAAAGGCGGGGCTGATGAAGCATCTGACCGGGAAGCGGCTGCTGCCAAAGATTTTCAAGGATCAGAACCATATCGACGAGATCAAGGGTGTCTATGTACCCTTCTGGCTTTTCGACACCGATGTGGATGCGCAGGTGCGTTACCGGGCCACAAAGGTCCATACATGGAGCGACAGTGACTATGATTACACCGAAACCAGCCACTTTATGGTGCATCGGGGCGGCAGCGTCGGCTTTGAGCATGTTCCGGTGGACGGCTCCTCTAAAATGGCGGATGACCTGATGGAATCTATTGAGCCGTACAATATTTCGGATGCGGTGCATTTCCAGACGGCTTATCTTGCCGGCTATGTGGCGGATAAGTATGATGTGACCGCCGAGGAAAGCGTTGACCGGGCAAACCAGCGGGTCAAGCGGTCTACCGAGGAGGTATTTGCCGAGACGGTAAAAGGGTATACCACCGTTACGCCGGAAAACACCAATGTGCAGTTCCATGGCGGAAAGGCCCGGTATGCGCTTTATCCGGTGTGGCTTTTGAACACCACATGGAACGGCAATCAATATGTCTTTGCTATGAACGGTCAGACCGGGAAATTCGTCGGTGACCTGCCGGTGGATAAGGCTGCGGCCAAGCGCTGGACGTTTTTGCTGGCGGCGATATTCTCAGTGGCTTCCTACGGCGTTGCGTGGGGCCTGCACCTGATAGGGCTGATTTAAGGAGGGGACGGAATGAAAAAGAAAATACTGACACTGTTATTCTCGCTTATTCTGTGCCTTTGTATAGTGACTCCCGCCTTTGCAGCGCAGACGGATGGCTTCGCAAGCGAATATGAGCGCGTGCAGGACTTGGCGGGGCTGCTCTCCGGCAACGAGGAATCGTCGCTTGTGACAAAGCTTGATGAGCTCAGCGAGCGTCAGAAAATGGACATTGTCGTGCTGACCACTGACACGCTGGACGGGAAAACTCCGCGGGACTATGCCGATGATATTTATGATTACGGCAACTTCGGCTACGGCGAAAGCAGGGACGGCGCGCTGCTCCTTATCAGCATCGAGGACAACGACTGGTACATATCCACCTGCGGCTACGGCATTACGGTCTTTACGGACGCGGGCATTGAGTATATCGGCAAGCAGATAAAGGGAGATCTGTCCGACGGTAATTTTGCGGGTGCCTTTGATAAATTCGCCGATCTTTGCGATGACTTCATCACACAGGCAAGAACCGGCGAGCCTTACGATGTAAAGAATCTGCCCAAGGAGCCACTTTCCCTTATCTGGATCCCTATTGCCATCGTTGTGGGCTTCGTCCTATCCCTCATCATAGTGGGCAATATGAAAGCAAAGCTGAAAACGGTCCGCTTCCAGGCGGCTGCGAGCAACTACATAAAGGACAACAGCCTGAACATTAACGAGAGACGTGATCTGTTCCTGTATAACACTGTCACACGCACGGCGAAGCCCAAGAACGATGATTCCGGAGGCGGGAGCAGCACCCACACCTCTTCCTCCGGCACGACCCACGGCGGCGGGGGCGGTAAATTCTGATGCAGCTTTCCCCCTGCAAAAAATACTTTATAAAGGAGAGATAACCCGTGAGTATCTTTGATAAGCTGAAAAGCACAGCCGGGCAGGCGGTAAATGCCGCCGCACAATCCCTGGGCAGTAAGCGGGAGAGATTTACCTTTGCAGCACTGCCGGAGAGCCTTGCCGAAATGCAGGCACTTCCCGAGGCAAGCCTCGACACGCCCTTCAAGACGGCGGCACTTACAGTTCTCGCTTTGTGTGCATATGCGGCAGACAAGAGCATCGGAACAGAGATGCTGAATTGGCTGCGCGGACCCCGTCCGCTGAACGGACAGGAAATTTCTTTCCTGAACGACCGCTTCCGCGATGGCAAGACCTACCTGCCGTTCACCTATTTCGCCGGCTCCACACCGGACAACAACTACACGCCCACCCAGCCGTATACGATCACCATTGAGAGCAACCATGTGTCCGGCGAGGAGCAGGGGTATATGAAGCTGTTTATTCCCTGCGGCGGAGCAGACGATCCCCGTCCTATCAAGATGCGCCAGCGGGGCAGCGACGGCAAGTGGTTCTTGTGGGAGCAGTATCTGCTGACGGGTGTGCGCACGCCGAAGGCTGCCGATCCGTGGGCATGATGGCTTGACAAGGAGGGAAAATATGGATATTCGGGGAATTTGGAAGGTCAAGGAGGTCCGTGTGCCTACACCGGACGGAGTGAAGGTCTTTACCCCTGACAACCCGCCGCAGGAGGAGCGGTTTGAGGGCAGCGCCGAGCTGATGGGCTATCGGACGGAGTTTGCCGAGGACGGTATGCTCAACACACTTATGTTCGTGCCGGAGGAGATGCGCCAGGAGGCTGCCAAGCAAGGGGTGGAGGTCCGGGAGGACGGCTACGCCGCCATCGAAAGCACCACCTGGAAGGAGGCAGACGGCAAGTTCTATTACGATACCGGGATTCAGGGCGAGACACTGGGGGAGCCGGTGGATCCCTTCATGGAGATCTCCGTCACAGAGGACGGGTGCCTGCTGTATGGGCTGGGAATGATCCTTCTGGAAAGGGCTTGAGTCGAATACGGATGATCCCTATGTACAATTCATAAACGGGAGAGGCTTGCTGCGGCAAGCTTCTTTCCGAAAGGCACCGAAGGGCTTGCGGTGCCTTTCGGAAAGGAAGAATCCATGAAAAAGCTATTATTATGGGGCCTGTGCTTAGGTTTACTGATACTGTTCAGTTCCGCCTGCGCAAAAAAGCAGCATGCGAATGATGACGGCAATGCGTATTACGGAGGGGATCCTATGGATTTCAAAAGCTTTCAGCTGGTGCAAACCGATATGACGGCGCAGCGCCGTGTTTACGAGGGATACAAAACGGAAAGCGGAGTTCATCTGGAGTATTACATCAGCACGGAAATGTGGGATGATAAGACCTCCGGAAATGTGGAATGCCGCAATGTCGTTCGCGCAATTGACGCAGATGAGAGCGTTTTTCAAAAGCTATGCGCATTATTCGGTAATTACAAAATAGCGGAATGGGAAGGCTTTCGAGGCTACGATTCCCATGCCCTTGACGGCGGCGGTATGTGCCTTGAGGTCGTGCTGGCGGACGGGACGGAGATAAACGCCCAGGGAACCAACAGCTTTCCGAAAAACTATTCCTCATTTGCGCAGGAGCTTTGTAAGCTCATAACAACCGAAAGAATAAGCTCGGTGCATTTTAGCGACGGCGCCTATGAGATCACACTGCCGGAAAGCTGGGTGGGTGCCGTTACGGCAAGCTTTTCCGAAAACCAGGTGGCATTTTTCGTTGATAAGACCGGCGGCGGTGAGCTCACCTTTTTTATAATCGACAGCGATACATACGGCTATGCATCGGATGCTTATAAGGGACGAATAGAGGTCGGCCGGCTTATATCCGGGGAGGATGTGCGGTTTATTACGGCCCGGGATCATTACGCCATTGCCTCCTATGCGGCTGAGGTTTCGGAGGAGGCGCTGGAGCTTTGGAAAAATTATGAAAGCGATAAGCTTTCTATCGTGGAAAGCCTCCGGGGTGTAAACGGGTATGCGTTTTATCCCGAGGACGGAACAGCTCTGTACTACGCAGATGCGAGGAAAATGGCAGATGAAGCGAGAAGCCTTTGGCTGAGCTTGAATTTTGCAGGTGAGTATCCGAGCAGCGCGAAGCCTGTACGGTTCAAGGGAAGGAATTACGTGACTATGTTTCCTCCGTATGATTACACAAACACGATCGAAGGTGTACGCAAAAAATTCTTAAAGGTTTTTTCGGAGGAATTTACCGATAAAACGTTGAACCGTGCTATTGCCGATAAAGAACTGATTGAATATAAAGGCGATGTCTATGTGGCTTGTAAGAGACGCAAGGGCGAAGCCGCTTACAACAGCTGTGTGGACTGCGTCCGGGATGAGGGCAACGGAAAATTTACAGTTGTGATTGCTGTAAGAATGCCGCCAAGCGGCAACACGCTCTATGTGGATCTGCCGACAGAGAAAAACGCCGCAGGAGAGTTTGTGTTTACGGACTATCCCTATTGGGAAAAAAGTGAATGATCTTTCCTTTTTGAACCGGAACATACCGAGATCTTTTCTCGGCAGATGGTGAGATCACTGAAGCATCTGATTGGAAACAGCCTTTTTGATATGGATTTTTCAGATTCCAAGGGGCTGTTGAAATTCGGGAACAAATAAAAAAACATACGAGAGGTATGAGGAGCAGATATGAAAAAATTTGTTTTTGCTCTTATGTTTGTATTGGCATTTGTGGGGTTTTCTGCCGCATCGGTTAGTGCGGCGGGCCCGGCGAAGCCTGTGATTGAGGCGGAAATGCCGGATTGCTATAGCTATATCGGCGGCAGTGGGATCACTTTGTATACCAATGCCAGTGCGTCCGACGGCGGTACGCTGAAATATCAGTGGTATGTCACGGATATAGAAAACATGGCGATGATTCGCGCCATTGACTACGCGGAGGGAGACAGCTATCAGGTGCCGGAGGAATTGGGCGTGAAATGGTACTGCTATGCTGCGTGGAATGTGGCGGGAGGTACAGAGAGTGAGCCCACATACAGCCGCTTGATCCGGGTGGAATTCTATGAAAACAACCCTGTCCATATCCACAGCTTTGGCCAGTGGATGGTAACTACGGAGCCAACCTGTAAGGAGTCTGGTATTAAGACGCGGGAATGCGACTGCGGCGTTACCGAACGGGCAGAGGTGCCTGCGGTGGGACATAATTGGGATGCGGGAACAATAACCAGGGAACCTACTCCAAAAGCCGATGGGGAAAAGACCTATAGCTGCCTTGTCTGTAAGGCAACTATGACAGAGCCGGTAAAATACAGCGGAAGTCTTGAAGGCGACAATGATGAAAAAAGCAGCGTTGAGCCGGAAAAAGACATGAGTACCGATCTAAAAGATGACCACGAAAAAAATACAGAGCATAATTCTCCCGTGGAGAGCGAGAGGTTTTCTTTTCCGTGGTGGATCGTCGCCGTTATTGCCGCAGCGGTGATTGGTGGGGGTGTTTTGGCAATTGTTTTAATTCGGAAAGGCAATGATGAATGATGAAAAAATCGTTCTGGACATTTGGAGCTGCATCTATGCGCACACCATGGAGCGAATGCTGATGCAGAAATTGGACGATTGCCAAATTGCGATCTCCGAGTTGCCGGATGCAACCGCCGAGTGGTGCAAAACGCATCTGCCAGGTGTGCCTTGAAATGCAATATTTTAAAACCGCCGTTCTGCGCCGCGGGGCCGAAAATAACGGTCTTGCTGTGTTCGCCAGCGCAGCTGCTATCAAAGGAATAGAGCCGATAAACCGTTGACCTCTCGGCTACGGGTTATCGGCTCTGTGTCTATGTGTCCGGCTATTTGATAGCGGCCATATTTCTTTTTTCAAAGGCAATAAATCGTGAAAGATTCAACTCCCGGCGTCTGATTTCTGCATGAACTCCAGATAGAGACTATATAGCACCGCACAGACCGGAACGCTGAAAAGCATTCCCAAGACACCAAACGCCCCGCCTCCAATCGTGACAGCCATCAGCACAAGCAGTCCGGGCAGGCCCACCGATTTTCCAACAACTTTTGGATAAATCAGATTGCCCTCTACCTGTTGTAGAATCAGCAGATAAACAATGAACCACACCGCTTTGATGGGTTCTGCCAACAGAATCAGAAATGTGCCAAGACCGCCGCCGAGCCATGCGCCGAAGATCGGCACCAACGCGGTAACGGCAACAAATGCGGAAACGGCACCGGCATAGGGAATCCTCAGAATCAGCATTCCAAGGAAACAGAGGACTCCAATAATGACGGCCTCGGTAAGCTGTCCGCTGACAAAGTTGGTAAAGGTTTGATTCGTCAGCGAAGCGATGCTCAGAAGCCGCTTTGCCCCCGTTTGTGGAAGCACCGTTGTGATCAGTTTTTTTAAGTGGGCTGCAACCACTTCTTTTTTTGCCAGCAGATACAACGCAAAAACAAACGCCAAAAGCACGTCAACCAAGCCGGAAAGGATGGATGTAGCCGCGCCCCATGTTACTGTAATGATTCCGCTGCCTTCGTCGTTGATAAAGGCCGTAATTTTCTCAATCAGCAGATCGGAGTCGATTGCATATTCCGGCAAAACGATGTTGTACTTTGCTGCAAAGTGAACAGTATCTGTCCACCAGCCCCCAATTTCATCAACATAAATCGGAATGTTCTGAATAAACTCGCCGCCGGACTCCCGCAGACTCGGAATCATCATAAACACTACGGCAAACAAAATCCCAAACACAAGAACAGCGCTTAAAGTGAGGCAAACGGGTCTTGCCAGCTTTACAGGGGCCTTTTTGCACACTCTGTTCCAGCAGCGTTCAAGTGGGTTAAGGACAACATTGACCAGAAAAGCGATACCTCCGCCAATCAGAAATGGCGAGAACAGCGAGATCACTTTTCCGAGAAATTTCATTACGGCATCGAGGTTCATTAAAGCCCAAGCAAAAAGAATCATCAGCAGCAATGCGCGAATGATGTATCGGGCAATGCTTTTGTCGAGCTGTCTGTTTTCCGGCGGGACGGCAATATCGTGCCGCTTGGTGTCAGTACCCTGTGTTTTTTTCGCCATATTCCCTCCACGCTGTTATTGCGCACATTCCAAAATGGGGTCGCATTGCTTGACGGTAATGGACGACACTCTGTACGCGCTCAGCTCGGAGACCGTGATCTCCAAATTCTGCACAGCAAAGGAATCGCCCTTACCGGGAACTCTATTCAGCTGCTCCATGACCCAGCCGCCGACGGAAACACTGTCCGATTCCAGCTTGACGTCAAAGAATTCCATAAAATCCTCCACGCTGGCGGAGCAGTCCACGCGGTAGGTATTCTCGTCCAGCTTTTCAAAATCCTCTTCCACCTCGTCGTGTTCGTCCCAAATTTCACCAACCAGTTCTTCCAGGATATCCTCCATCGTAACAATGCCAAGCGTTCCGCCGAAATCGTCTACAACGACGGCGACATGGGAATTCTGATGCTGGAGCATTTTCAAAATATCCCGGATTTTTGTGTGCTGATAGACGAACAGCGGCTCCGTCATGATCTCCGCAATGGGCTGATCCGTCATCTTGCCGTTGATATAGAAGTCCTTCTGATGAAGAACGCCGACGATCTGATCGATGGTATCCCGGTAGACCAGCAGGCGGGAAAAGCGGGACTGTGTAAAGGCTCTGGCAATTTCCTCATGGCTCTCGCCGATGTCCACGGCCTCCAGGTCCATTCGATGGGTCAGAATTTCAGCCGCCGTCAGGTCGCGGAACTCAAGAGCATTGCGCAGCAGCTCACCCTCGTTTTCGTCAATGCCGCCGTCTTGCTCTACATCCTCCATGAAAAGAAGCAGCTCCTCGTGGGACATTTTTGCGTTGTCATCCGTCTTGAAGAAACGGGACACCAGCTTTTTCCACTGGGAAAACAGATAATTCAGCGGCGTCAAGACCAAAATCCAAAGGCGGATAAACGGGGCACTGAACAAAGCAAAGCGCTCAGGGGTGTCCTTTGCAACACTCTTGGGGGTGATCTCACCGAAAATCAAAACAACGATTGTTACGACGACCGTAGAAACCGTCGCGCCGATGTCCCCGTAAAGCCCGACGAACAGAAGTGTGCCGATGGACGCCACCATGATATTCACGATATTGTTGCCGATCAGGATGGTGGAGATCAGCTTGTCATAATCATTGGACAGCTTGAGTGCCAGCGCTGCCCTCTTGTTTCCGTTGTCCGCCAACACCTTGAGGCGGGTCTTATTCAGGGACGAGAACGCCGTTTCTGTGGCGCTGAAATAGGCGGACATGGCGATGCAGACCACCATTGCGAAAATGCTTCCCAAATAATTCATATAAAACTCCTTTATTTCCTGTTCATATTATTGTTTTATGCAAAAAAGACACATCTATACCCGATACCGCAGCAAAGGGCGTAGATATGCCACACATGAACAGGCCATATAAGAGCGGTTACCGTTGTCGTCGCTGCTGTCGTTTTCCACGGACTTCTTCCTCCTTTTTGCTGTGTGCTTATATCATAGCATTTCTCCGGTGTAGATTCGGTAAAGAAACAAGCACGGGGCAATATCGTACTGTGAGAAATCTTGAAGCGTTTCCGCTTATGCGGTATAATAACGGCCAGCAGTTATTATACACGGATTTAAGCCGTTTTTCTCCCGGGCTTCGCCTGGAACCGAAAAACATGGCGTATGATGCCATTCTGCTTCACTGCATGGTATCATAATGCCGCAATAAATTTCAGGAGAAGCATGATGAAGAATCGACAGCGACAAAAGGATATTCTATTTTCGATCCTTATTTTTTGCAGCGTATTTGCCGTCAATTGGCTGATTCAGAAGCTCTTTACCACGCAGACGCTGGTACCTATGATCTTTGTGTTCGGCGTATTTTTGATCTCGCTGAAAACGCATGGGTATTGCTATGGTATCATTTCGGCCATCGTCAGCGTGTTTGCGGTGAATTTCGCCTTCACCTATCCGTACTATGCCTTTGACTTTTTCGTGGAGGAAAGCATCCTATCTGCCGTCATCATGCTGGTCGTTGCCGTTTCCACCAGCACGCTGAACATTCGTATCCGCGATCAGGAGAAGCTGCGCTCAGAGAATGAAAAAGAGCGAATGCGGGGCAATTTGCTGCGGGCGATCTCCCATGACCTGCGCACGCCCCTTACCTCCATATATGGGTCATCCTCTACACTGATTTCCAAGTATGACGCGCTGCCAAAGGAGCAGCAGCTCAAGCTGCTGGGAGAAATTCAGGAGGACAGCGAATGGCTCATCCGCATGGTGGAGAATCTCCTGTCTGTCACAAGGATCGACGGCGCGAAGGTGGAGGTCGTGAAAACGCCCACCGTTCTGGATGAGCTGATCGACTCGGTTCTCATGAAGTTTTCCAAAAAGCATCCGAATCAGAAGGTCATCACACAGATACCGGACGAGTTTGTGGACATTCCCATGGACTCGCTCCTTATTGAGCAGGTGCTGCTGAATCTTCTGGAAAACGCTGTATTTCACGCAAAAGGCATGACGGAGCTGACGCTTTCCGTTTCTCTCGTGGGAGACAAGGCGGTATTTGAGGTCGCCGACAACGGCTGCGGACTCCCGGAGGATGCGCTTCAAAAGATCTTTACCGGCAGCTATGAAAAGTCCACCGCACCGGTGGACGGGACACGCCGCAATATGGGAATCGGACTATCTGTGTGCGCCGCCATCGTCAAGGCTCACGGCAGTGACATTACCGCAGAAAACAGAAGTGGCGGCGGTGCGGTATTCCGTTTTGCTCTGGAAAGAGGGGGTGAGGACGATGGGCAATAACAAATTCAAGATCCTGATCGTAGAGGATGAAGCCAACATCCGAAGCTTTATCAAAGCCAATCTGGAAACCAGTGACTATCAGGTGCTCTGTGCGGAGACCTGTGCGCTCGGCATGATGATGTACGCCTCTCATCGACCGGACCTCATCGTTCTGGATCTCGGCCTGCCGGATCGGGATGGCATGAGTCTGATTCAAGAGGTGCGAAAGGCGGATACCGTGCCCATCATTGTGCTCTCCGCCCGTTCCAACGAGAGGGACAAGGTGGAGGCGCTGGATCTGGGGGCGAATGATTATATTACGAAGCCCTTTGGCACGGAGGAATTGCTGGCCCGTATCCGTGCCGTTCTCCGCAGCCATCGGCACAGCGAAGAGAATGAAAGTACCCCCGGCGGGAAATTCCGCCTTCAGGACTTGCTGATCGATTACGATACACGGCAGGTCTTTGTCGGCAAAGACGAAATCGACCTGACCCAGACCGAATACAACATCATGGCCTATCTCTCTATCCATGCCGGAAAGGTCCTGACTTATGCTGCAATCATCCGCACGGTCTGGGGGTATTCGGATTATGGCAGTGTCAAAAAGCTGCAAGTCAACATGAAGAATATCCGCAAGAAAATGGGCGTGACGCCCGGCGAAAAGCGCTATATCATCAACGAGCTTGGCGTCGGATATCGTATGCTGGAGGATGATAAATAGGAAATGCGGTGCTGCCTTTCAAGAGGCTGCACCGCATTGTAAGTTTATGCCGGGGTTCCGGGCGGGTGATTATTGTGCGCTTACGCATGGAGTCTCACCTTACAGTCATATTGTACTTCGGTATTCACTTCGTTTGGCCGCATGGCAAACGACATTATTCCAGCGATGAGAACAGCTCTCCGTCAATACTCAGAATGTCATCCATCGGAATCCTTGTGCCGTCCCGCATGGTGATCCGCCGCTCAAAATCATCGACCTTTTTGACTGCACCAGTTGCTGATACATATTTTCCGCCAGCCTTCCGCTCATCGGGCTGGAAGTAGGTAATGGTGACCTCCGGCGCATCATCAAAGGCATCCATGAGAAGCTGATACTTCCTGTCCAATGCAGTCAGAGCTTCCTCGTCAAGCTCAATCCTTTCGTTGGTCAGACGCCCAGTTTCCTTGATGGCGGAGTCGTAGCCGGTGAGTGCTGCGAAGGGCGCAAACTGCGCTGCACGGTCTGACATCGGCATCTGCGGTCGCGTCTTGGAGACGTGGTGAGGAAGATTGATAATCTCGTCGTACCTATTGTTCATGTGTATTGTGCATCTCCCTTCCATGTAACCGGGGATTTATAACTGCCTTTGCAAATATATCATGTCAACAAGTTGAACGCCACACTCAAATATCGGATGGTCATAATGGTCAGTAAAGAAATTAGGGATGCAATGAGAGCGTGTAAAACCGCATTTCTCATAAAACGGAACAGTCAACGCACTATCTCCTGTCCCTACTTGCATAATGGAGTATTTCCCTGTATATCGGTGAATTAAGAAGTTAATTAGGGCTTTTCCGTAACCGCAGCCCTGATATTCTAGCTTTACAGCAATATTCTTGATTTCAAGAATCGCGTTTCCCTCGTCGGTAACGATACACTCTGCTTTCACGCCATTATCATCAAGTACATACATGGTTCCCTTTTCAAGATAGCGGTGAATCATATCTTCCTGCTCATCTGCCAGCAACAATAAGTCCATATAAAGCATCTTATCATCAACAATTTCTTTGAACACCATATTTGACCTCCGCAAACCCCGATTAGTTTGATTCTTTATGCCTTGTGCCCTCCGATCTGCGCATTACGGTCTTTGGCGGTTGCGCCTTCTTCAAGATTCATCGCCTTGAGGATGGCGTTCTTTCCGTACT